>OCAO01000442.1_pt1 | contig 15073 bp, 8 predicted proteins | sample 1477151 | NCBI WGS metagenome assembly OCAO01 (sample SAMEA2580298, study PRJEB22360) | human gut metagenome | biome: human gut; feature: human-associated habitat; material: faeces | place: Denmark | collected 2008/2010 | reverse complement strand
GGGAAGGTACCGCCCGAGCCGGCCACCTGCATGACCAGCAGCACCACGGCGATGGCCTTGCCGATGTCGCCGAACGACACGGTCAGCGTGTAGATCAGCAGCGAGAACACCAGCGCGCACAGCCAGCCGACCATCAGGAACTGCAGCGGATGCTCGCATTGCACGCCGAGGAAGAACATGTCGCCCAGGCATACCAGCGTGCCCTGCAGCAGCGCCATCGCGCCGAAAATGGCGTATCGCCCGAAATACTCCTGATACGGGTGCAGGCCGAACCGTCGCGCGTTGCCGGGCGACTCGGGGCGTGGCTTGCGCAGCACGTCGAGCATCGCGCCCGGCCCTGCGGTCCGTCCGGCGATCACGGCCTCCTTCACGCCCATCGTCTCGCCCATCGGCAGCGTTTCGCCGAGGCCGAGCACCTTCGCCTTCTCGCGGTCGGACACCGACACCTTCATCATGGCGACGAGGATGATCGCGCCCACCCAGATCGACAGCACGGTATAGAACGGCGTCATGGCGGAACCATAGTTGGCGACCGGGTACAGCGCGATGCGGTTCACCGAGACCGGGGCGGACAGCAGCGTGGCGATCGAATCGGGGTCGGCTGACGTGATCTGCGAGAGATCGGGTATGCCGCTGCCTCCGACGACCGCCGTCAGCTGCTTGTTGAGCGAGTCGAGTTTCTCGGCCGAGGCGTTCAGGGTGGTCGCCGCGTCGCCCAACGAGGATTGCACGTCGGACAGGCTGCCGGTGATGTCGCCGGACAGGCCGGACATGCTGGTGGCGGTGGCGGCCAGTCCGTCGATGACGCTCCCCGACTGCTTGACGACATCGCTCATCGACTTGCCCAGTTCGTCGAGCTGCGGCTTGATCGTGGTGTCGTACGTGTTCGCCATGTCGGTGATCGACTGCTTCGCGGCGGCTATCTGCTTCTTCAGGGATTTGCGCGTGTCGTCCGCGCTGGCGGTGCCGTCGGTGATTTTCTTGGAGGCGTCGCTGATGCTGTCGGCGACCTTCTGCAGCTCGTTCTGCGTGTTCTGCGTCTGCTGAGCCGCGTTGTTGAGCGCGTCCTTGACCGCCTGCAGGTGCGCGGCGTCGGCCAGCGAGCGCAGCGCCTCCGCGTATGTGCCGAATGTGTCGGCCTGCGATTGGATGTTGCGCTGCAGCGTGGTGAGCTTGTCGGTAATCTGGGAGGATTGGGAGCCCATGTCGGAGAACGCGGTGTCCACCTGCTTGCTGATCGTGTCGTAGGCTCCCGCGGCGTCGGACAGCGACGAGCTCATGCTCGTCGAGACGCCGGCTAGGGCCTCGTCCAGGCTTTTCACGCCGGCCGTGCCCTGTTTCAGCGCTTTCTTTGCGTCCGACGCGCTGGATCCGGTCGAGCCGAGCAGACGGTCGGTGGAGCTGATGATTTTGCCTGTCGCGCCCATCAGGCTTGCGTAGGAGTCGGCCTGTGACGCGGCGGACTTCAGCTGCGACGAAATCGACGAAATGTGTTTCGTGGCGTTGGATACGTACTCGCTCATTTGCGGGCTTTGCGCGAATTTCAGCAGGCTGGATACCAGGTCGAGGGCGACCTGCGCGAGGGTCTTCGCGAAGGTCTGGTCGATGGTCGTGGCGACCGTGGACGCGCCCTGATCGGTGATGTGCGGCGCGATCGGGTTGATTTTCTCGTTGAGGTAGTACTCCAGTTCGGCGTGCTTCATTTCCGGCGAGAACAGCGTCATCATGTCGGCGCTGAACTGCTTGGGGATGATCAGCGCCGCGTAGTATTCGCCAGAATGCACGCCGTCGATCGCGGTGTCGCGGTCGACGAACTGCCAGTCGAGGTCATGGTTGGCGCGCAGCGAGCTGACGACGGTCTCGCCGATGTTGACACGCACCGGGATCAGGTCGGATTTGTATCCGCTGTCGACGTTCGCCACGGCCACTTTCAACGATTTGGTGTTGCCGTACGGGTCCCAGCTGGCGGCGATGTTGTACCAGGCGTACAGCGCCGGCACGATGATCAGTCCCATGGCCACGATGATCGCGATGACGTTGCGCGTGGCGTGGCAGACGTCGCGCGTGAAGATCCTCCAGATGTTTTTCATCGCGTCTCGTCCTCCTGCCCGGCGAACGGCATATGCCCTGCGGGCGGTATCTGCTCGGTGGTCTCCCCGGCGCTCTCCTCATTGCCGTTATTGCCGCCTTCGGCATCGTCATTGCCTGAAATCGGTTGCGCCGGCCAGTCAAGGCCGTCGAGTTCACCGAGCTCCCCGATGTCACCGTCGCCGGCGGCCCCGGCATCACCGTCGTCCCGAGCCGCCTTGGAGACGGCCGCATGCCTGCGCGGCGACCTCCCGGACGTGCGGAACGTCAGGTGCCGGTGCGTGTATCCACGCAGCACGGCGTCGCGGAACGCGTCCGCGCTCATGGCGCTGACGCCCAGCTGCCGCGCGTACCGGTCCCGCATGTATTCGACCACGATCAGGAAGGCATCGATGATGATTATCGACAGGATCCACGTCGTCAGCATCGCCACCTTGTTTGGGATGACGAACAGCAGGATGAGGAACACGAACGGCAGCACGATCAGCAGGGCCAGCCCGGCGCGGATCAGCCGCGGATAGCGCCCGAAGAACCGTTTCGCGCGACGGCGGATCACCTTGCGAAGCTCTTCGGTGTTCGAGAACTCGTTCAGGATCGAAGAGAAGCTCACCGACTCGTTGACCATCGCGTTGTGCTCGGTCATCATCAGGTCGGTTTCGGCCAGCCGCCGGTCGAACAGCGCGTTCAGGTTCAGCGCGTACCGGCGCACGACCAGCCCGATGAACAGCGCGACGGGCAGGTACAGGAACAGATGCAGCATGTCGATCCAGTAATGGTTGCCGTAGAGTCCCGCTATCGGGCCACGCATCGCGTTGATGCCGTACGTGAACGGCAGCCACGGGTGCAGCTCCCGGAAGAAGTCCGGCATCATCTCAATCGGGTACAGGCCCGACGCGCCCGGAATCTGGACGATCACCAGTATCACGGCGACCGCCTTGCCGATATGCCGGAACGCGACCGCGAGCGCATAGATGATGTTGATGTACACGAACGAGCAGAACAGACCGGCGAGGACGAACAGCACCGGACGCTGGCATTGGATGCCGAGCACCAGATCGCCGATCATGACGATCAGGGCCTGGAGGAATCCGACGACCACGAACAGCAGCCACCGCCCGAGATACGCCTGCGACGCGGTCACGTCGCCGAGCCGCTCGCGGTCGACCTCTAGCTTGTAGATGGCGATGAGCACGAAGCCGCCGACCCACAGCGCCAGGTTCGTGTAGAACGGGGTGACCGCGGAGCCGTAGTTGTCCATCGGGTAGACGCTTTTGGTGGACAGTTTGACCGGTGTGCCCATGAATTCGCCGAAGCTGTCGCCGTCGATGTTCAGGGCCTGCTTGATTTTCTGGTATGTGGCCGAACTGCCGAGCGCGGCGATGTCGGTGCGCACGCCGCTGACACTGTCGGTGAGGTCGGCGAGCGATTTCTGCGTGCCGGCCACGGTGGTTTTCGCCTGGCTCAGCGTGTCGGACAGCTCGTCAAACAGGCTGTCGGACTGGCCGAGCGTGGATGACAGCGATGACAGCGTGCCGTCGATTGTGCCGCTGAGCGTGGCGAAGTTGCTCAATCCCGCGGTCAGGTTCGGGGTGACGGTTCCGGTGAGCGTCGTGCGTGCGCGGTTGAGTATGCCGATGCCGCTGCCGGTGGCGGTGCTGGTGGCGTCCGAAAGGCTGGTGGCCGCGCTCTTGCCGGAGCTGATGAACTGTGACGTGTCCTTGTGGAAGGCGTCGAGCTGGCCCTGCTGGGTGTTCACGGTCTTGTCGAGCGCGTCTATCTGCTGCCAGATCTGCTTGCCGATGGCGGTGTCGCGGCCGATGCCGGCCTTGTTCATCGCGTCCTTGAGGTCGCTGGACAGCGTAGCCGCGCCGTCGAGCGGCTTCTGCAGAACGTTGGTGATGTCGTCGATGCTGCCTTGTGCGGTGTTGAAGGCGCTGAGCGCGTCTCCCGCCGCGTTGTTCACGCTGACGCCGATGCCGGACAGCTGCACGGATCCGTTGTCGAACGCGCCTGCAAGCGACGACGAGAACGATTGGGCGCTGCCCTGCACCTGCGTGAGCAGTTTCTGCGACTGTTTCGCGGCTTTCTGCGCGGATGAGATCTGACGTTTCAGCGAGGCGACGGTGGACTTGGCCTGTTTGATGCCCTTTTCCGCATCGTCGAACGTGCCGCCCATGCGCCCGAGCGATGAGTCGATGTCGTTCAGCTGCTCGATGAGGCCGTTGAGGTCGTTGACGACGCTGGTGCGCGTGCCGTCGGCGGACTGGCTGAGCTTGCCGCCCTCCTTCGTTATCGTTTGGGCGAGTGTCTTGCTGACGGTGGAGACAAATGTCGCGTTGATCTGGGAGTCGATGGTCGTGGCGCCCGTATCGGTGATTTTCGGCGCGATGGCGTTCTTTTTCTCGTTGACGTAGTAGATGATGTTCGGCTTGTCGGAAGAGCCGGTGATCGAATTGATCAGGCTTTCGCTGAAGTCCTTCGGCAGTACGATCGCCGCGTAGTATTCGCCGGACTGCACGCCTTCCACGGCCTTGTCGGCGCTGACGAACGTCCAGCCGAGCCGGTCGTTCTTCTTGAGCTGGCTGACGACCTGCTTGCCCGCGTCGAGCCGCCCGACCAGATCTGATGTAGTGCCCTTGTCTTCATTGGCGACGGCGACCTGGAGGTTGCCGGTCGACGAATACGGGTCCCAGTTGGCGAGGATGTTGAACCATGCATACAGAGAGGGGATGATGGCCACGCCCAGCGTCACCACCACCGCGACCGGGTTGCGCAGGATGCGCATGAGGTCGCGCGTGAATATTCGCCAAATCGTACGCACCAAACCCCTCGTTTCGTATGTTCCGCCCGATCATGCTCAGTGAGAGTATATCCCCAGCCGTAAGAGCTGGATTCGCCCACAGCGCACCGCCGAGGTCATATGTGGACACGAACCGCCCATGTGTCGAACGCGATATCGGACATACTGTGCACATGCGCCACCGATGTCGCATTTGCCGCGTTTCGGGGCGGAATGTCGTTCCATTCCGCCCCGAAACGGGCGACCGGTCACAGGTCGAGGGCATCGCGCAGGAAGTCGCGCTGCAGCGTCAGCAGGTTCTCCGCGACGACCGGGTCATTGGTCATATGCGTGATTCCGGTCAGCGGCAGGAAGGTGTGCGGACGGCCGGCGGCCATCAGCGCCTGACTGAGGCGCAGGCTGTGCGCGATGGTCACGTTGTCGTCGGCGAAGCCATGAATCAGCATCAGCGGGCGGGCGAGCTTCGGCGCGTCGGCGATGATGCTGTTGCGCTCGTACGCCGCCGGGTCGAGCCCGAGGTAGCGCTCGGTGTAATGCGTGTCGTACAGCGTCCAATCGGTGGGCGGGGCGCCGGCGCATGCCGCCTTGACCACGTCCGGGGCGTCCAGCACCGCGAGCGCCGACAGGAAACCGCCGTACGACCAGCCGATCATGCACACCTTGTCGAGGTCCGGGGCGGGGATGCGCGACGCGTCGCCGTCCTGCGCGGTGCCGCGGTTCAGCTCCTCGACGGCCTGGGCCAACGCATGCACCGCCTCCACCTGGTCGGCAAGCGTGACGTCCTTCATGTTCTCGAAGATCTCACGGTCCCATCGCGGCCCGCGGCCTGTGGTGCCGCGGCCATCGGCGGTGACGACCAGGAAGCCCTGGTCGGCCCACCACTGCGCGTCCCAGTAGTACGCCTGGTTGAACACGACCTGCTGGAATCCGGGGCCGCCGTACGGCTTGAGCAGCACCGGCAGCCTGTCGGCCTTCGCGTACGGGCTATCGGCGCTCGGCGCGATGATGGCCGTGTACAGGCGGTGCTCGCCGAGCCGGGCGAAGCGCACGTTCGGCGCGAAACCGGGTTCGGCGGCATGGTTGTCGATCGGGCAGACGAGCGTGCTCATCGCGGCGGAGCCATCGCCATCGTTTTCCGGCGCGGCTCCCCCGTCGACCGGGCGCATCGTGAAGGAGTGCGACATCACGGATTTCGCCGAGTCCATGTCGCGCCCGGAGATCACCAGGCCCTCGCCGCACCGGCTGGCCGACCAGGAGCCGGGCCGTGCGGTCATCGGCAGCACATTGCCATCATAATCGAAGCTCACCACGTCGAAGCTGCGGGCGTCATGGCCATCGGCGTTGCCTCGCCACGGGCTCAGTCCGTCGGGCGCCTCGTATCCGTCCAGTTCCGGGGTGCGCTGCACGACCGCCAGCACGTCCTCATCGGTGACGTCGAGCACCTCTCGCACCTGCCAGCCGGCGGGCGTGAACGGGCGGCCGTCCACCGTCAGCCGGTTGGTGTCGGCGTCCATGTCGTTGAGCGCGCAGACCAGGCGTCCGTCCGGTGTGAAGACCGGCGTGCCCTGGATGATGTCGAGCCACTGGTCGTTGGCATGCTCCTCCAGCACGGTCGTGGAGCCGACCGGCGCCGAGCCCGCAGAGGCCTCGGAGCCGAGATGCACCGAGAGCACCTGGTCACGCGTCTGTCGGCGGTTCTGCACCAGCAGCAATGGCTCATGGCCGGCGGACCAGTGCACCGCGGCGACATATTCATAGTCCTTGCGGTTCCAGGAGATCTGCTGGATGCCCAGTCCCGCATACTCGTCGTGCCCGTCGTACGCGAGCTCCGCCAGCGTCAGGCGCACATCGGCGTTGCTGGTGAGCGCACGCGCGTAGCGACGGCCGGAGGCCGGCGTCTGCGGGTTCGCCGGGTCGCTGATGTACCACATCGGCTCAGGTGCCGCGTTGAACGTCTCGAAGATGATGTGACGGGAGTCCGGCCCCCACCAGAAGCCGTCGTAACGGTCCATCTCCTCGCCGGCGACGAATTCGGCCAGACCGATCTTCCACGTGTTCTCGTCGGCGTCATCGTCCGGATACACGCTCCACAGCGTGCTGAGCTTGTCGGCGGAGGGGTCGTAGGGGGCGCCCGACTCCTCGTCGCCGCAGCGGTGGCCGTGCGCGTGGCCGTCGCAGTCGTCGTCGGTGGCATCATCATGACGACTGTCAGACGGCCACTGCGGCGCGATGTCGACCAGCATCAGATGTTCGCCGGTCGTGTACGCCACATGCCTGCCGTCCGGCGATATGCGCGGATTAAGCACCGGCGTGGCACCCTCTCCTGCGGCGATCCCATCCGCCGCCAGCATACGGGTGCGACCGCTGCCGTCTTCGGCGATCTCGGTCAGGAACAGCTGACCGTTGATCGTGAAGACCACACGGCGGCCAGCCGCATCCACCGAATACGAGACAATGCCCGAGCCGCCTTCACGGGCGCGCTCGCGACGGACCTTCTCCTCGGCAGGCACGTCCTCGTCATCAGCGTCCGCAAGCAGCACACGCGGGTCGGCCAGCAGCACCTCCCGATGTGTGCCGTCCGCGTCGAACACGCTCAGCCACAGCGAGGTCACCAGGTCCTCAGGGCCGTCGGAACGCAGGAACAGCGCGCGGGAACCGTCGCCAATCGCGGTCGCGGAACGCGGGGCGCCGCAGGAGAACCGCAGCGTCTGCGCCTTGTGGCGGGGAAAATCGCCGATTGCATCATGAAGAGTCGTCATATCGTTCATGCCCACCACGGTAGCCACCGCACTGGGCAAACCACGCCGGCAGCCCTCCCCCTTGCCTCCCCATGATCGCCCCGCGGGCTGGCGCATCAGGCGGACGGCATCGGTCCAAATAGGTCTCACGCCCCACAACGCCGTGTCAGAAGTGGAAATTTTGCGCTCAAACAGGCTTTTTCCTCAGAAATCACAATTGACTTCCCCACTGACGTATAGGATGGGTAAGGATATAGAAAGGGATCACCATGAGCGTTCTCGACCGTTTTGAGAAAAGTGTAGAAGGCGCGGTCAACGGAGTCTTTTCCAAGTTCGGCTCCAAAGACCTGAAGCCTGTCGACCTTTCCAGCGCCCTGGAGCGCGAGATCGACGCCGAAGCCATGCCGGTCGGCCGCGACCGCACGGTAGCCCCGAACGAATACCGTTTCAAGCTCAGCACGGCCGACTTCGATCGCATCGAACAGTGGGGCAGCGAAGTGCTCGCCAACGAGCTGGCGGACAACCTCACGCAATACGCCAAGAGCCAGCATTATGCGTTCGTCGGCCCCGTGATGGTCATCTTCGAGGAGGACCTCGACCTGCCCAAGGGCAGCTTCAACCTGAGCTCCGAATCCGTGCAGGGCAACGCGGTCCCCGTGACCACCACCGACCAGGCCGAGGACCATCCGATGCTTGACATCAACGGCAACCCCTACCTGCTCACCGAGAGCAAGACGGTGATCGGCCGCGGCTCCGGCTGCGACATCGTCATCGACGATCCCGGCATCTCCCGCAAGCACCTGGAAATTGACCTGACCCCCAACGGCGTCATCGCGCGCGATCTGGGCTCGACCAACGGCACGTACGTCGAAGGCCATCAGGTGCCGGCCGCGACGCTGCTGGACGGCAATACCATCACCATCGGCCGCACCCGCATCCTGTTCTGGGCTTCCTCACGAGAGCAGGAGTGACCCCGAGCCAGGAGTCGACTTTCCGTTATGACCGAACTGACATTTGCGATCCTCAAGTATGGATTCCTGATCCTGCTGTGGGTCTTTGTCTGGCTTGCGGTGCGATCGCTGCACAAAGACATCGAAGCGTTCAGCCCGCAGCCGTCGCGGGCCCGACGCCGCCGAGACAAGCGCGCGATGAAATCCTCTGACGGCCCGGCACCGTCCGGCCCGGCCGCCGCACAGACCGCGCCCGTTACGCCGCCGCGCCAAAGCCAGCAGCGCACGCCGCAATCCGGTCCCACACTGCTGGTCATCATCGATGGCCCGAAGGCCGGCGCCTCCGTGCCGCTGACCAGCGAATCCATCACGCTGGGACGCGCCGCGTCCAACACCGTGGTGCTCGACGACGAATTCGTCTCCTCGCATCACGCCCGCATATATAAGGATCCCGCCTCCGGTCAATGGGCGATCGAGGATTTGGGAAGCACCAACGGCACCATCGTCAACCAGCAGCGGCTGAACATGCCCATGCTGCTGCCCCCGCGCATGCCGGTGCGCATTGGCGCCACCACCTTCGAATTGAGGTGACGGCTCATGCCAAATTCCGTTGCATCACAGACCTTGTTCCTGTACTCGACCACGGTGTCCGACGTCGGCACCGTGCGCTCCAACAACCAGGATTCCGCGTTCGCCGGGGAGCACCTCATCGCGATCTGCGACGGCATGGGTGGCCATGCCGGCGGCGACACCGCCTCGACCATCGCCATCCGTTCACTCGCCCACATCGAGCACGATGACGTCAACGGCGACGTGAGCACCGTCGCCCGGATGATGGAAACGTCCGTCATGGCCGCGCACGACGCGATCGTCGGCAAGGCGAAGCGCGAGCGCAAGCTCGCCGGCATGGGCACCACGATGACCGCCGTGGCGCTGGTCGCGGGCTACTGGGTGCTCGCGCACATCGGCGACTCGCGCGCGTACCTGCTGCGCGACGGTCGCCTGACCCGCATGACGCAGGACCACAGCTACGTTCAGCATCTCATCGACACAGGCCGCATCAGCCCCGCGGAGGCGCGCAACCATCCGCAGCGCAACGTCGTCATGCGCGTGCTCGGCGACTTCGACATCGATCCGCACCCCGACATCGCCATTCGGGCCGCCCATCCAACCGACCGTTGGATGCTGTGCTCCGACGGCCTGTGCGGCGTGCTGGAGGATTCCACCATCGAGCAGACGCTCACCGCCTACTCCGATCAGGAGGAATGCGCCCAGCAGCTGGTTTCGATGGCCTTGAAGGCCGGCAGCACCGACAACGTGACCGCGGTCATCGCCGACGCCACGCTGGCTCTCGACGCGGATGCCTTCGACCTGCCCCACCAGACCCCGACATGGCCGGAGCGGCGAGCGCCAGCCTGGAGCCCATCGCAGACATCCTCAACGAGCCTGTCGCCACCGCGCCCATGCTGCGCGACGCGAACGCATCGCCAGCGCAACGCGCCGCCGCGCTGATACAGAGCCAGCCCGCCTCGCAGCCGTCGCCGCGCGTCGCGCAGCCGTCGGCCGTGCGCGAGGAGAACGGCGAACGCGCCAACCCCGACACCGGCGAGATACCGGTCATCCAGAAGCGTGACGGCCATGTCACCGACGATCCCAACGATCCCGACGTCGCCAAGGCCATCCATCACGAGCGGCAGACGCAGCGCAAGGAGACGCGCAAGCGCGGCCGCCGCAATCGTCTGATCGCAATCCTCATCGTGATCGCCGCGCTCGCGCTTGCCACGGGCGGCGCTTTCGGCGCCTACCGCTGGAGCCAGACGAAATACTTCATCGGCAACGCAGACGGCGTGGTGGCCGTGTACCAAGGCGTGAACACCAACGTGTTCGGCCTGGCGCTGTCGCACGAGGTCAAGCGCACGAACATCGACATCGACTCGCTGCCGCAGGCGTGGCGCGACCAGCTGCAGGACGGCATCACCTTCAACAGCTATGACGAGGCCATCCAGCACGTGCAGGTCATCCGTCAGGAGAAAAGCAACTTCAACGACAATTCCAACACGTCCAAGTCGTCCGGCGACGCGGGCAACGGCACGTCCGACTCATCCGACTCATCCGACTCATCCGGGTCGAACGGCACGGACGGCGACTCAAGCGCCGGCAGCAGCCAGACCGACGGCGGCACTGCGGATGGCACCGCGGGCGATACCGGCACGGACGCATCGTCCACCGGCACAGACGGCGGTGACGCCCAATGATCCCCATACGTCTCCGTCAGGCGTCGCTGCTGCTGTTCGCCATGCTGATCAGCGTCGTCGCCTTCTACCAGATGTTCCTGCGCGTCTACGGCCACTTCCCCGCCAACTACATCGGCCTGCTGGCCGTGGTCGGCGCGCTGTTCCTCGTGCTGTGGGGACTGCTGCTGCGGTTCAAGCCGTACGCCAGCCAGGCGATTCTGCCATGCGTGCTGATGCTGACCGCGATCGGCGTGGTGATGATCGCGCGCATCGACAAGTCCGGTAATTCCTCGGTCGGCTCAAGGCAGCTGATCTGGTTGTGCATAGCCCTGACGCTGTGTGGCATCCTCGTGGCGGTCATGCGCGACTATCGTGTGCTGCGCAAATACTCGTACGTGAACATGGTGATAGGCCTGATACTGCTGCTGTCGCCCATGATCCCCGGTCTGGGGCGCAACATCAACGGCGCCAAGATCTGGATCCGCATCGGCGGATATTCGCTGCAGCCCGCCGAATTCGCCAAGCTGTTCCTCGCGTTCTTCTTCGCCGCCTACCTGTTCGACCACCGCGACCAGCTCGCCGTGGGAGGCAAGAAGGTGCTGGGACTCCAGCTGCCCCGCATCAAGGACCTCGGTCCGATCATCATGGTGTGGCTGATCTCGATGGGCGTGCTCATCATGCAGCGCGATCTGGGCACGTCGCTGATGTTCTTCGCGATGTTCGTCGCGATGCTGTACGCGGCCACCGGGCGCAGAAGCTGGATCGTCATCGGCTTCATCGCGTTCGCCGTAGGCGCGGTCCCCGCGCCCAGCGTGTTCAGCCACGTCGGCCAGCGCGTGGACTCATGGCTGCACCCGTTCAGCGACGAGCAGTACAACCGCATAGGCGGCTCGTGGCAGCTGGTCACGGGCATCTTCGGCATGGCCTCCGGCGGCATGACCGGCACCGGCCTGGGTCACGGGCAGCCGGGTCTGACCACGTTCGCGAATTCCGACTTCATCTATTCGTCGGTCGGCGAGGAGCTGGGCTTGACCGGTCTGATGGCCGTTCTGGTGCTGTACCTGCTGATCATCGCGTCCGGGTTCATCACCGCCATGAAGATCAAGGACGGGTTCGGCAAGCTGCTGGCCTCCGGACTGGTGTTCACGATGGCCTTCCAGGTATTCACCGTGGTCGGCGGCATCACGCTGGTAATCCCGCTGACCGGCATGACCATGCCGTACATGGCCGCCGGCGGCTCATCGCTGATCGCGAACTACCTGCTCGCCGCGCTGCTGATGATCATCTCGAACGCGGCGAACCGCCCGGAGCCGGACACACTGTCCGACACGTTCCAATACGAGGCGCTGGCGGTGCTGCGTGACCGCGAGCTGAAGGAACGCACTGACAAGGAGTCCGCACCCGAACGCGAACCGCAGGCCGAGCGGCCACCGGAACCCCGCCACGCGGCGGCGAACAACCAGACCACGGAAATCATCGAGGCAGGTGCGCGATGAACAAATACCTCAGGCAGCTGTTCACCGCCGTCATCGCCTTGTTCGTGGTACTCGGCATGTCCACCACGATCATCACCGCCATCCGCGCCAACTCGCTGAGCTCCGACCCGCGCAACGCAAGGGCGCTGTATCAGGAATACGGCGCTCCCCGAGGCGCCATACTCGCGTCCGACGGGACGATCCTCGCGCAGTCGACCCCGGTCAACGACGTGTTCTCATACCAGCGTTCCTACACGAACGGGCCGGTGTACGCCCCGGTGACCGGCTTCTTCTCGGTCACCCAGCGCGGCGACCGCGGCATCGAATCATCCCGCAACAAGCTGCTGAGCGGCAAGGCGGACGCGCTGTTCTGGGATCAGCTGAAATCGCTGTTCACCGGCGTCGAGAACAAGGGCGCGTCCATCGAGACGTCCATCAATCCCAAGCTGCAGCAGCTCGCCTACCAGCAACTCGGCAGCAACGACGGCGCCGCAGTGGTCATCGAGGTCAAGACCGGCCGCATCCTGACCCTGGCGAGCGCCCCCAGCTACGATCCGAACGCTCTCGCCACGCACGACACGAAGAAAGCCACCGCGAACTATTCGAAACTCGCCGCGCAGGCCAACAGCCCGATGATCAACCGTGCGACCTCGCAGCTGTACCCGCCCGGATCCACGTTCAAGACCATCGTCGCCGCGACGGCGCTGGAATCCGGCGACTACGACACCGATACTCAGATTCCCGCCGGAGCGAGCTATACGCTGCCCGGAACCTCGACGAACCTGACCAACACCACCACCGCGGCGAACGGCATCGACGGCAAGATCACGCTGCAGGACGCGCTGACATACTCGTCCAACACCGCGTTCGCCCAGCTCGGCGTGAAACTCGGCCAGGACAAGATCGCCGAGCAGGCGAAGAAGCTCGGCTACGGAAGCTCGATCACCATCGACGGCACCTCGTCGTCCGGGCGCCCGATGAAGTCCGTCGCCGCCAAGTTCCCCGACACGCTGTCCGACGACAAGGTGGCGCTGGCGTCCATCGGCCAGGGCGACGTGCTGTCCACGCCATTGCAGAACGCGATGGTCGCCGCGGCCATCGCGAACGACGGCAAGCTCATGAGGCCGACGCTGGTGGACCGCGTGCGGGCCAGCGACCTGAGTACGCTGTCCGAAGCCACGCCCGAAGTGATGTCCACCGCGTTCAGCTCCAGCACGGCGTCCAAGCTCAACCAGATGATGCAGTCGGTGGTCGAGCATGACGCGCCCAGCCTGCAGCTGAGCGGCATCAAGGTCGCGGCGAAGACCGGAACCGCGCAGATCGGCAGCTCCAACCAGACCAACGACGCATGGGTTATCGGGTTCGCCCCCGCCGACAACCCGAAGATCGCGGTCTCCGTTGTTATCCATAATGTCAATCAGTACGGTGTGGAAGCCGCCGGACCGATCATGCGTTCACTGATGGAGGAGGCCCTGAAACAATGAAACTCGTCGAAGGACAACTCATCCACCGCCGTTACCGCCTGGATCGCCGACTGGCGCAGGGCGGCATGGGAGAGGTGTGGAAAGGCCACGACATCCAGCTCAACCGTCCCGTCGCCATCAAGGCGCTGCGCGACGATCAGGGCAACGTCGAGGCCAAGCTGCACCGTCTGCGGGCGGAAGCGCACAATTCCGCCAATCTGGCGCACCCCAACATCGCCGCGCTGTTCGAGTATTACGAGCACGACAGCATCGGCTTCCTCATCATGGAGTACGTGCCCAGCGACTCGCTGGCCGACATCTACCGCGACCGTGGCACGCTGCCCGCGACGGAACTGCTGCCGATACTGATCCAGACCGCGCGCGGCCTGTTCGTGGCGCACAGCCACGGCGTGATCCACCGCGACGTCAAGCCGGCCAACATCATGGTCTCCACTACGGGCGAGGTGAAAATCACCGATTTCGGCGTCTCCTACTCCACGAACCAGGAGCAGATCACGCAGGATGGCATGGTCGTCGGCACCGCGCAGTACATCTCCCCCGAGCAGGCGCAAGGCAAACAGGCCACGCCGCAATCCGACATCTACTCGCTGGGCGTCGTCGCGTACGAAGGGCTGTGCGGGCATCGGCCGTTCACCGGCACCACGCCGGTCGACATCGCCGCCGCACACGTCAACGACCCGGTGCCCCCGCTGCCGGATTCCATAGATGTGCAGCTTCGGCAGTTCGTCATGTCGATGCTGTCCAAGGATCCGCTTGACCGTCCGAAGGACGCGCTGACCGTTTCGCGCACGCTGTCGCGCATAGAACGACGTCTGCTCGATCAGGAGACCGCGCAGATGGATGAGACCATCATGGGACTTGGCGGGCGCATGCCCCGCCGCGTATCCAGCACACCGCACACGGCGACGCTGATCACCATGAACCGTAACCAATTTGGCGGGCATACGGCGACGACCGACCCGAAGAATCGAGAGGAATAGCTATGAGCAGCAATATGCCGGCATCGCTGGCGAACGGCCGCTATCAGCTCGGCCAACTTGTAGGGCGTGGAGGCATGGCCGAAGTGCGCGTGGCATTGGACACGCGCCTGGGACGTACGGTGGCGATCAAGATCATGCGCGCCGACCTGGCCAACGACAAGATCTTCCTGTCCCGATTCCGCCGCGAAGCGCACTCCGTGGCGCAGATGAACAACCCGAACATCGTCAACATCTACGACTCCGGCGAGGAGACCGTGATGACCGACAGCGGCGGCACGGAGCGGCTGGCCGACCTCGGGGTGGGGTTTCGCCAATCGTCGAGCG
>OCAO01000441.1_pt1 | contig 15173 bp, 7 predicted proteins | sample 1477151 | NCBI WGS metagenome assembly OCAO01 (sample SAMEA2580298, study PRJEB22360) | human gut metagenome | biome: human gut; feature: human-associated habitat; material: faeces | place: Denmark | collected 2008/2010 | reverse complement strand
GCCGAATATGTTGCTGAGATTCAAAGAATCTATTGTGCGGATAAGCGTCCGTGGGTAATTGGCTATAGCGGCGGAAAAGATTCTTCCGCCGTGATCACGCTGGTGTATCTGGCCCTGCTTGGCCTGCCCCCGGAAATGCGCAGCAAAGATGTTTTTGTAGTGTCATCCGATACGCTGGTGGAAACACCGGTGGTAGTAGATTTAATTAAGAAAACGATGTTGCAGATTGAGGCAGGCGCAAAGCGTAATGGCCTGCCGATCACTCAACATGCGGTAACGCCTAAAACTAATGAAACCTTCTGGGTCAATTTACTGGGGAAAGGTTATCCAGCCCCAACCCGTAGTTTTCGCTGGTGTACCGAGCGTATGAAAATCAATCCAGTGAGCGACTTTATTAAAGATAAGGTCAGCCAGTTTGATGAAGTGATTGTTGTCCTCGGCTCACGTAGTAGCGAGAGTGCCTCCCGTGCGCAGGTCATCGCAAAGCATAAAATTGATGGCTCACGCCTGGCCCGGCATACCACACTGGCAAATGCGTTTATCTATACCCCTATTGATACCTGGGATGTAGAGGACGTCTGGAAACTGCTGCGCGGAGCGTTCCGCTATGCTCCAGAAGATATCGACGAATGGGAAAGCCCATGGGGTGGAAACAACCGCCCTCTGTGGACGCTGTATATGGATTCTTCTGCACAGGGTGAGTGTCCCCTGGTGATCGACGAGAGTACCCCCTCTTGCGGAAACTCTCGCTTTGGCTGCTGGACCTGTACCGTAGTCACCAAAGATAAAGCGATGGAAAGTCTGATCAAAAATGGCGAAGAGTGGATGTCGCCATTGCTGAAATATCGTGATCTGCTGGCGTTCACCACCGATCCGGCGAATAAAGACACCTATCGCAACTATAAACGTCGCACCGGTAAGGTGAGCTATCAGTACGCTAAAGACGGTGAAGATCGCAGTGCAGAGCGTAAGCATGTTCCTGGCCCCTACTGGCTCAAATACCGCCAGCAGTGGTTGAAAGACTTACTGGAAATTGAGCGTGATTTAAACGCCCAAGGCCACACGATTACGTTAATTACTCAGCCGGAGCTGCACGCTATCCGTCAGGAGTGGTTGAAAGATCCTAACGAGCCAGACTGGTACGACACATTGCCGGGGATTTACCGCGAGGTATATCAGCAGGATCTGAATTGGGTGGTTGACGATCAGTCGCGCTTTGATGCCAGCGATGCTGATTTGCTGGCGCAGATAACGCAAGGGTTCGACGTAGTACCTGAAATGGTGATGAAACTGATTGAACTGGAAACTTCGATGGAAGGATTAAGTCGTCGCCAGGGGATTTTTGACAAGCTCGGCACAATTTTAAAGCAGGACTGGGGCAGCCTGGAAGAGATCCAACAGCAACAGGCAACGCTGCAAAAACGCAACGATCGGGATATTCATCAGGATGAGGTGGATAAGCTAGAAGCTGAACTTCAAACTTTACAGCGCAGAATTATCGATGCGGGCGAATCGTCTGTGCTTATCGATGAGGAAAATGAACGTGCTCATTAAGCAACTGGTATTACATAATTTTCGCGTATTTTGCGGCACACATACCATCGATCTGGCTCCCAGAAAGCGTCCGCATGAAGTAAATCCTCGCCCGATTGTTCTATTTGGTGGTTTAAATGGCGCAGGGAAAACATCTATTTTGTCGGCAATTCGACTGGCACTGTATGGGCGTTTAGCTTTTGGCCCGGCAATGCAGCAGCAGGAGTATGTTGAACAACTCGGTGCGCTGGTGCATAACGGGACGTATACCACAGAGCGCCCAGAAGAGGCCGCTGTAGAACTGACCTTTACCTACAACCAAAACGGCCATGAGACTGAATTCACCGTCACGCGAAGCTGGAAGAAAGGAAAGAAAGATCGTCTCTCTTTGCAACAGGATGGACAACCGCGTAGTGAACTCAGTTATGACCAGTGCCAAGGGTTTTTAAATGAATTAATTCCTCACGGTGTCGCCGATCTTTTCTTTTTTGATGGAGAGAAGATTGCAGAGTTGGCGGAAGATGAATCTGGCAATATTCTGCGTACAGCGGTGCGTCGTTTGTTGGGACTGGATCTGATCGCCAGACTGCAAAATGACCTGATGATTTTTGTCAAACGCCAGCAAACCGCGCAGTTGGCTGGCTCCCAGCAACAGCAGGTTGAAGCGCTTGAAGCAAAGATTAAAACGCTTGCCGCTCAGGCAGAGAAATTGCTGGAAGAGGCCGATTTCGTCAACTCGCGGATTGAATTTTTATCCCAAGACATTATTCGCCATGAGGGATTGTTAAATGCGCAGGGCGGCGCATTTGCCCAGACCAAAGCACAGGAAAAACAGAAAGTTGAAACGCTGTTAAAAGAAAAAGAGCGTCTGGAAAAAGCGTTACGACAGGAATGCGATGGATCGTTGCCCTATGCGTTAGCGCCTAATATGTTGTCGCGGTTGCTGGAAAAAATTGCCAATGAAGCACAGATCAAGCAGGCGAAAAATTTTGAGACGGAGTTAAATCAATTTTTAACGCAACTCAAAAATGATATCGCGTTCCGTTCCAGCAGTGAGAGTAGTACCAGAGCCATTGCTACCGAAGCTATTACCAATAATTTGGACGCATATATGGCAGCCAAACCAAAAGGTGATTTGCTGTTTGATATTTCTGAACGTGAAGCCGGTATGCTCCAGCAGTCCATTGAGCAAGACAGCAAAAAATCATGGCAGCGTTTTGATATGTACCGCCAACAGTTAGCGGATATTGAACAACAACTGGAGCAGGCCGCAGCTAATATTGCTCGTGCCCCGGAAGACGAGCAGTTAATGGATCTCTTTACGGCATTACGCGATCTCGATCATAAGCGTGAAAAACAGCGGCAAAAATACCGCTCTCTGCTGGAAGAGGCTAAACGGACAAAACAGCAGCAACTGGAATGTGTTCGCCAGGTACAGAAAGCACATGACATCACCCGTAGCCAACATGGTCTTAGCAGTGCGTTTAAAAACGCGCAGGAGACCATTAACCTGCTCGATTACTACAGCGATGTGTTAACGCAGGCGCGAGTGAAAAAGTTATCCGCTAACTTTGAAATTGCCTACCATAAGCTGGCTCGTAAAGAGGATTTACAGCTTAATGCGCACATAAACCCACAGACATTTGATGTTGAACTGGTGGATGAAAAAGGTTCGGTGATTAATCGTAAGCTGCTTTCTGCGGGTGAAAAACAGATTTATGCGATCGCGATTCTTGAGGCGCTGGCAAAAACCTCCGGGCGTGATTTCCCGGTGATTATTGATACACCGTTAGGCCGTCTGGATTCTCAGCACCGGGATAAATTGATTAATCATTATTTCCCGGAGGCCAGTCATCAGGTTGTGTTGCTATCCACCGATACTGAAGTGGACGAGCGTTATTTTGTTGATCGGCTGCGTGATGATATTTCTCATGCTTATGAGATTGTGTTTAATGCACATACCAAATCATCTAAGCTGAAATCCGGCTATTTCTGGGAACTAACCAAGGAGGCTGTCTGATGCTCCCGAATCGAATGGTGCTTAATCGCCAGACTGAAGACCAGCTTAAAAAGCTAAAAGGATATACCGGGGTTACACCCAATGTAGCGGCTCGACTGGCATTTTTCCGCTCGGTGGAGAGTGAGTTTCGTTATTCGCCTGAGCGCGATGCTAAGAAGCTGGATGGCTCGCTGGTGCTGGATAAAATTACGTGGCTGGGGGAAACACTACAAGCTACGGAATTAGTGTTAAAGATGCTTTATCCGCAGATGGTACAGAAGGATATTATTAAGGCATGGGCGGCACATGTTGAGGATGGGATTGCAGGGTTAAGAAATTATCGCACATTATTATCAATAGTTAATGCCTTATAATTAAGGCAGTTAGATGTTACGCAATGCCAGAAATTTCTTTCTTGGCATTGCGTTATTTTTTAGATATTCATCAATAATCTTTTGTATTCTAAATAATCCGCATCATTTTTTATACTCAAGTCACTCAACACTTTTATGCCTGAAGCGACAATAAGCGTATTCTTAATTCTGACCCTTAGTTTTGATTGCACTCCAAAAAAAGGATCGTCAAAATTAATATAAGATGCTTTTTCAATCAACCTATTAATATCTAAATGATTATACCCTTCATTTTCACAAATTATTTTTAAAAAATCGAAGCACGCCTGTATGCCTAAGGTTTTTTTGAAAACACCATACTTCCATAAATTATTTACTACAGAATTAAGAAATTCAAAAATAATATCGAATAATGTTTTATCTTTATTGTTAAGATATAACTTCCTTAATGGTGCCTTAGATGGTGTATTCAAGAGCATATTTCTATCTCGCCCTTCAGAAACTTTTTTTGTTTGCAATATATCTCTATCGGTCTTAGGGTTACTTGTAATTAATGATAGAATACCATCAATTATTGATGCCATTGATATAGTTGAATTCGAAGTCCCATTCACTACACCTAATTTTATTTTCCCCCTCAATGGAGAATTCTCATCCTCAGACAAAACCCGAGTAAAATAAACTGCAAGTGTTTCTGGGGACCAAGATGAAGGTTCACCTTGCTCCATATCAAATTGAAATAAATTATAAGCTAAGTTTTTATCTACCCGTCTTTGGTTAATATTTATATTTGTAAAAATTCTACCATGATAAGCTAAAGGGAGATCTAAATAAACTGAGCATAATAACTCCATATCCTTGCGATTTGAGTTGGTAAAACCAAAGACACGATGCTGACCATCAATAATAGAAGCAAGCCTCTCTTCTGTTGGAATAATTAGATAATAAAACCCATTGTCTTTATGCTCTATATCCCATCGCACATTCTCATCTGTTACTAAAGTACCATCAGTAGAATAATTAACACCTAAAATAATTGAATTTGGGAAACTAGCATCTACGGTTTCAGTATATCTTTTTATCTCATCCAATCGAGACTTACTTGTGATTCGTTGGTTACCAACTAATTTATTAATAAATGTACCAACATGTGAAACTGATGGCTCTTCAAACTCATCTAATATTTCTGCTCTAATTGTATAGCATACTTTAAGTAATATTTCAGCTGGAATAGAAACAACATAAAAATCCCCTAATGGTTGTTCTATTTTAATCGCTGGCAACTTCATTGGGAATTTATTCATGCCCTTCACCATCTTTAATTTTAGATAAGTCAGCTTCTCTGTACCCAGTAGGTCCAAGATCAGACCACATGTTATTATTATCAAATTTTTCATCATTTACATTAGCACAAATGAATATAACTAACGTAAGTAGGGTTCCAAGATTTAATAAAAATGAGCTCCCTGTTTTTGTTGTTAAATATCCAACAACACAACAACCAAGAGCAATAACACCGAAAATAATACCTAAACTTAAAAAATCCTTTGTAGTTCTTTGATTATTCAATATTATATCAACGCACAATGTTCCAAGTATCGCAAAGGAATAGGTGAATACATTTGCGCTTTCTAAAAAGGTTGCTGATAAGTAAGGAAGCCATATTCCAACACCACCAACAAAAAGAATTCCCGCGCCAAAAAAAGCGATAAAAGGTATGCTATTAAATGTATTAACAACTCGCAACCATAATTCTTTAAAAACATTCCCCCAAGGATTATGCCTCACTTTACTCATTGTAGGCCTCCCAATCCCTATAGAAAGAAACCGAGGATTCCACACCAGATATTGAGTGAAATATCTCATCTTTCATAATCTAACTCCCAAAATGCCTTATCACGCATCTTTTTAACCTGTTTATCCCCATCAACATACAGGCTAAAATGCTTCTCAAGCTGCCGAATCTGCCCCATCAAAGACTCCTGCTCACCTTTATCATCAACGTTAAATACCGCCTTGATATCCGCATTCCTAATCTCAGAAACACGATGGATTACCCACGTTAAAATATAAGAGGCATAATTATTTTCCCCGGTCTTAAAGTGAGTGATCTCCTGCGTTGACAGGATCACACCAACACCATACTCACGGCCTTCTTTAAGGATCTTACGGAGGCTGGCAAAATCCTGACGCATAAAGTTATCGGCTTCATCCACCAGAATCATTTTAGTGAGCTGACGATAATCCCCCCGCACCACCGGTTTACCGCGCTTTTGCATCTGCGCGTAAAACAGATCCAGCGTGTTATGCCTCTCCTGGTTTGGCATTTCTGGCGGGAACCCAGCCAGTTCGATTACGGTGACGCCGTCAATCAATTCGTACAAGCTGGTCATTTTCTCCGGGATGGTTTCGAATATCTTGTAACGCGCCAGTTTAGAAAGTGCTGCGTAAAGCGAATCTTCTTCAACCTTCTCCTGATCAAGGAAGCGCTGCCATACATCTTCAATCGTCGGCGCAGTTCTTGACCATGTTGTCGGATCTTCTGGAGAAATACCTGCCGCTTCGTAGCAGTCTAAAATTAGATTTTCTAATTTGAGCTGCTGTTTATGGCCCAGCCCATAGGCTTTCGCCATCGTTTCCGATAGTCCACCAGCAGTGTGGATTGGTAGCATTGGCGTGTCGCCAAACAGAGATAAGGGGTTGTAAGGCAGCTTAAATAACTTGTACTTTTTCGCCCCCGTGGCATCAAGAAAAGCCTCGTCCACATAGTCTGATTTGTAGTCGAAGATCAGCAAACCAATAGGTTTACCATCAACGTTACAGGCCTGATTACGCATCAACTGTGTGACCAGCGATTTAGTAAACTGGGTTTTACCGGTGCCCATCGTTCCAATAATGCCTGTATTGGTATTCATGAACTTCGCGGTGTTGGTTGGCTCCCAATGTAACGGGCTCTGACGTGCAGCATCATGACCAAACAGGATCTGTAATGGAGTATCGCTAATATCAGGTGCCACCACCGGTACAGCAGGCTGTAACGACTCCGACTCTGGTTCCGAAATGGACTGTGCAGCAGTCGGCGTTCTGACTTCTACCACGACCTCTGGTTTTGACGGACTGGTATCACACTCAGGCTTAAGCCGGTATTTTTCCGGCACCCGGTAACGTTTCGCCAACGGTGGTTCATCCCCCTGAGCAGCAATCAACGAAGGCAGCAGTGAATAAGGGATTTCGATCTGTAAGATATTCTCCGCCGTCTCTTTATAAGAGAGATCGAAGCAGGTTGCGCTGTCCACATGCGCCACGACGAAGCCGTCCACATAATCGGCCAACTCACCTAACTGATAGTCGCCCGTTAACCACCATTCGCGTCGATCCAGCAAGGGAGCCACTTTGTTGCTGTCCAGCACACCGTACAGACGCAGTTTCTCCACCTGCATCAGCACCTGACGAATAAAGAGCGCCCGGTACAATTGTGATGCCAGCGTTTGTGGTTCCAGAATGTCCTGCTGTAAATAACGTTTCAGCTCACGAGCCTGTTGGCCTGCATAGCTGTAGTCAGGCCGCGCCCCGGTTTTAACTTCCAGAGGCAACAGATAGAGGCGGTCTTCTTTGAATCCCACAAAGAGTACATCATCAGAGATGGCACCTTTACGATAACCCTGTAAATTTCTCGATAAATCAGTCTCTTTCATTTTCAGCCCGACATTGCCGGACACGCGGATCATTTCGGCCACCGATAGCGGAATCCAGCAAATATCGGACTGGTGCAACATGGATTGCACAAATTTGTACGCGCCTATAATGCCGTGTTTCTCTTTACGCTCCCTTTCACTGGAGCGCAGCATTTTCAGCAGCCATTCACCGTTAAAGGCATTAAATTCAGCCAGCAAATGCTGACTATCAACAGCGGGTTGCCCTGACTGGCTTCCTGTCTGGAGCAACCGCAGGAACAAATCAACCTGCTTCGTGACGGTGACGGCATCGTAGCCTGCGCAACTGGTGTACTGGTCAGAATAGTGGATAAGCACCACATCTTTCTGACTGGTGAAAAAGTCGAGAGTGACTTTTGGATCAATAATGGTGGTCCAGAGCGCGCTATTGTAGGAGTAATTGAGCAGCTGTTTAAAATTGCCACTCACGGCCAGGCCGATCCCTTGTCCATGATACTGGCTGTTGCTTTGACGTGCGGGTTGCCACAGGCAGCCGATTAGTCTGGCAAGACGCAGGGCGCAATAAGACTCAGTATCCACATCTCGCAGTCCAAAGGCGGTAAAGTAAGCATCCCCCTGCGTTTCGGCACCTTCCCCAGCGATCAACCCATGACACAATACCCCGCTGGATGCATCTTCAATGCGGATCTGGCGGCAATCCACAGGTGCTGTATTGGTGAAAAATGCCAGATGCGCATAGGCCAGCTTGTCGCTTTCTGACGGCAGGACAAACTTGCTGAACGTTAACCGGCTACGCAGCAGGTCAATCAGCATATCGGCTTCTGCCCGCCATACGCCGCTGTTCAGATCGAGATCGTTTTTAAGCTGCTCATAGCTACCACTTTCGGCAAAGTGATCGAACATATTGGGTAGCAAACGTTCATCGTAACAGTTCACATGCACCGAAATAGCGTGCTCTTTTTCTTGCTTAAAATATTCTACTAATCCCAGAAACAGTTCTTTGGCATTCCCTTGATTAATGGCATTGATAATCAACGCACTGTTTTCAGCGCTCTGGAACAACCGGGCGTAAGCGTCCGTAAACTCATTGAGTTTGTCTTTTACCAGACGTTTAACGTAGTCATGGCTGACCTGCCGCTGGGGAACTGCGTTAATCCAGAAGCGGTTTTCTTCCACCGGCTGTAGTTGCGCGTATTCATGCTCACTGTGGTAAACAAACGGCATTAATCCGGAAACCATCAGGCGATCAAGAGTGATCGGCGGTAGTGTGGCAAATGAAGCCGAATCGTTCTGTTCCGACTCCGCAACGATAGCTTCTGCCAGTTGTAGATGGTAGGCCAGCACTAATGGGTGCAGTGGTGAGAGACGCTCATGGCTATCATTGCGGCAGATCCCCAGATGGAGAAGACGTTTCTCCTGCGCTGTCAGCGCTCTGCTCAGGCCGATTTGCTGGAGTGACTGTTCAAACGTAGTAACAATGTAGCTGACCAGTGTGCGATATTCTGCTGACCACGACACCAGACTCGGTAGGGTGTTACGACGATGATAGTAGGCAAATAACTGCTCATAGGCGTTATGGAGATCGGGGTAGCTGGCAAGAAGTTCATCCAGCGCAAACTCACTATCGTCACTTCCCGTACCTAGCAGACGTTGTTCAATTAATGAGGCTTCCAGTATCAACAACTGCTGGCGTACACCGACGACCTTGTGTTCAGTATTATCGAGTATGATGCGCCCTTTTAGTCGGTTCCAGGTTGCATTACCCTCTTCTTTGAACAACTTATTGAAACGACTTTGGTCAAAAAGCAACGGCAACGTTAGCCCTTCTTCTGCTCCCGGCCCCTCGATGTTAAACGACAGACGGGAATCACCGGAAACGAGCGCAAACTGAACCAGGTCACTTTGATTTGCCAGCGTCTCAAAATTCACCAGAGCATAATGCTGGCAGTCGATGTCTTCGCTCTCGTCATCCAACGTACAGGTAAGGTTGCCAGACTCGGCAATACGCAGCGTGTTATCTTCCAGTTGCAGGGTTATTTGATCTTTACCTGGCTCAACGCGGTAGCAGTGCTGAATATCGTTTAGCCAGAATTGTCCTTGTTCGACCAACAACAGGCGAAATTTATACTCTTCGGCTGAATTATTGCGGTTGGTCAGTTCGAGACTAAAGAAGCAGGGATACCCGTCAAAAGGCACCGACGCCATAATGCGGGAAGTCTTGCCGCCCGCCCGGCTGGTGCGCCAGAAAGATGCATTCTTTAACTGGCGATTATGGGCAATCTTTATCTGGTTATCCTGAAGATCATTACCTTGGAAACTGAATTCCAACTCAGCCTTTGATTGCCCTGGCTGCACCTGCACCAGCAGGCTGATGTCTCGTTTGCCTGCCTTACTGGCGCTTTTCGCCCGTTGCCAAACCTCGCCGTTTTCGACGGAGACGTTTTCCAGCACCAGTTTTTGTTCACTATTCTGTTCTTTCTCTTTCCTGTAGTCGGAGAAATCGAGCTCACGCCAGTCATCTTTATCGTAAAAATGCTCCTGAATGAATTTTGAACTAAACTCAGGCAGCACATTCTCCAGCTGTCCACTGTAGCGTTCAACACTATCTTCTATCTGGCGATATAATTTCCGGTTTTCATTCAGTCGGGTGCGTAGCTGCTTCTGGGTATAGTTCAGTAGTTCATCATCTTTAAACAGATGAAGCTCGGAGAAATCCAGATTGCCATCATCCAGCAAGCGATACAGCGACGAAAAACCAAATACCGTCGCGCCTTCATCCAGTACCGTCGCCAGTTGATCCTCCAGCAAACAACGGGACAATTCCGAACGGTTACTATCAGTGGTAATGAGCTTTTCCAGTTGATGACTGAAAGTTTGTGGGTACCAGATAGCATCCGGTGCCGCCACGTCTTTCGTGCTGTTAATCAGGGTATCGAGCATACTGTTGTGAATAATCAACAGCGCTGTTTGGGCAAAAATGCCGCTGCGCCCTGCAACTTCATCGCGCAAATGAGAAATGTAGTTTTCTGTGAATGCTGGAGCCTCAGCACCATGCAGTACAGGAATAAGCTGAACACCATTGCAGGGGAGGCAATCAATATATTGCCCTGACGCAATTTCCAGCCGATTGCCGTTCGCCAGAGAGACGAATGCTTCCCAGAGTTTTAGGGCATTATCGGGATCGGGAGATTTGAACTGGTAGCGCTCGCCAGGCTGAATGATGCCACCTACCCATTCAATAAAGGTTTCTGCCAGATAGGTTTCATACTGTTTTACGGACATACACGGCGTCTCCACTATCACTCATTCGCTCTACATTTCCCATGCGTTCATAAAACGCCACCAGCGTTTGCGCCGACTGGTTGTCAAGATAAAAACCGCGCTGTTCAAAACCACGCAGCAGTTCATGCAGGCGGAGTTTGTCATTTTTGCCCACAGTGAGATTGGTCAGTAACAGAAGACGATCCTGATTCAGCACCAGCACTTTTCCTGCCCGACCACGGACCTGAATGAAGTCAGTGCAAATCTGGTTTTCCAACTCGTTAACGTATTTACGATTGACCGTGGCGCGGTCAGTTTTTTTACCCTGAAACTGCTCTACGGCAACGGCTAAGAGCTGTTTGAAGGCATTTTCCAGGTTTGTTGCGCGTTCACGAAGCGGGAGGCCTCGATCCACAATAAAATCCTGCAAATAAACGTTAAGGTCATTAAGTACTCGGGCAGATGAGTCTGGATCATTCAGAGTATCTTGATAAATCTGCCATAACGGACGCTTTTTCTGTCCTTTTCCCCACTGCAAAACCTCAAGTGCAGAGAGAACCGGGAACAGTTTTTCGCTCTGGCTAGCGAACAGCTTATAACCATAACGTTTCACCTTTTCCCGTTCGGAGCTGGCTTTTTCGCTATCAAGAATAAAAAACAGTGATTTGCTTTGTGGTTCGCCATCCTGCCAGTTGTCCAGATTGAGAGCCAATTGAGCGCACCAGCTAAAAGCGTACAAACGTAGGGTGTTGGTCAATTCCTGTAAAAGGTACTGCGGATGTTCTGCCAGAAATGCCAAATCAGACTGAAAACACGTTACCATATACGGGAGATACGGTTGCTCTTCGGCAAACGGTCCTTTCCCCAACAGCTTTATTTTTTCATTGAGCTTATTCAGCATTTGCTGCTCGATGAAGTTCAGTCTGTCCTGTATGGGATAACGGAGGCTGAAATCTCCCATCAAATTGGCAAATAGCGTGCCAAGTCGTTTATCTGCCGTTGAACCGGCACTTATTTTTTCACCATTAAACTGGGCATGGAACAGTAAAAAAAGTGGGGAGACACGGAAAATATCCTGACTGGAAAAATACATTCGTTCCAGCACGGAGCAGAATGCAGGCTCATCAAGCAGCTCCTGCAGATGTATTTTACAATCTTCACGGAATTGTTCGGGATCGTAAGCTTCGATTTTGCGTTTCAGGGCGTAGCTAAGGACCAGACCGGTGACGAATTGCCAGCTAATATCGTTATTTTTATTGCGCACAGGCAGGTAACTATCCAGTTGATTGTTACCCACTTTTAACTCGTTTGCGATAGGGTACATTCTGCTAACCCTCCATACCGCTAATAGTGATCATATCGTCATCCGCCTTTGCACGATAAACCCGTTGTCTGCCATCATAAAATTTGATTTCGCTGCTGGATTTAGCCTGCTCCGCGATCAACTCAACAATTTCATCCAGTAACACGATGGCATTTTTATCGTATTTATTCGGACGATAGCCATTATTCAACTTGTCCAGTAATTCGAACAAATTAAGCCCGATATGGATATGCGGCAGTGGATTTCGCCCCACCTTTAAATAGACATCGAAGCCAGTTGGATGAGCCGTATGTTTATTACGGATAGCATCCCAATCAGGCTTCACCTCTACCGGTGCGGTTATTTTTACCCCACCAAACTCACCCAAAAAGAACTCTTCTTTTTGCATACTTAATTCAGGTGCTTTGCGGTTAGCATAGCGCTGGATACCCGCGATAAGCTCAAAAGCATAGAAGCGATTCAGTGATCTTTTTTGCTCCGGATCTGCTGTGTAATTTCTATGCAAATGCCAGATTTCTGAGTAACGTTCAAACAACGATTCGTTAAAGAACGCGGAAAATCTCCGATGATAATCATTACCCAACGACTCGTGCTGCAACAGCCAGAAAAGCCGGATCAAGGAGGTTGCGTCACCGGGCTTAACGCTCTGGCGATCAAACTTAATGTGCAACGGCTCAAGTGCGGCTAAAAAATCATCGAGATCAGCGTCAACCAGTCCCAGTTCATAGCGCAAAACAAACTGATCAAGTTCATAGGTGTGCAATCTGGCGGGATCAAAATCGGAAACTTTTTTAATCAGATCATTTTCTGCACCGATGAAGAGATTATCAAATAAGTAGCCAGGCCCCATCAACAGATGATGCAGAAAGTCCAGCAGCGTTCGGGTCGTGACAAACTGGTCTTTAATCAACCGCGCTTTAAAGAGCTGCGTAATTAATACATTCTGCACGCCAAGCATGCAAAGCAATTTAAAGTTTGCGACCTCTTTTAGATCTGGATTAATTAACTCATCGCGCCGAAAGATAAACTGAAATAAATTGTTATCATCGTCTCGAGTTAAGTTATCTAATAAGGCTTTAATAAATGATGAATAGTTTTTATTTTCGTTAAACTGGAATTTAGGATAGTGTTCAAAATCAAAAAAAGAACAATTCTCGTTACGATAAGGACGGCTTGCATCCTGCTGCCCTGATAAAAATGAGTCAATTGCAGACCGGATCACCTTATGGCATTCAGCACCTTCTCGGGCAAAGTTGGCAAGCATTCCGGTGTTGATGCCAATGAGCAATGGAGATGACTGCTGATGATGATTAGCAAATAACTCATTCAAAGCATCAATAGCTGATTGTCGAGGGGCAAAACTATGAGTGGCATCCAGATGGAAAATAAATCGCCGCTGATAACGCGGATCTGACTGACAGCGGGTTAAAATTTCGGACTTTCCGTCCCCGCTACTACCACACAAAAAAATGATTTCACCGGGTTTAGCAACATCCAGATAGCGTTGCAATTCAGTTTCAATCTCTTGTTTAACAAAGAGTTGTTCCTTTAACTGATCGAACTCATCCTTCTGACGGTGTGTCACGGTGGTGACGGAAAACGAAGATGACTTCGCAAGTACACCCAACGCTTTACGTAATGTGATTGCGCTCATAACTTCATGTTCTCTAAAGTAAGAATTCGCCTATTCTATAAAAGCTAACCCACGATATCTATAGGCCCTTTGACACAATCATTACGAGCGATTTCAACATAGTATCTTTCCCTCTTCGTACAGCGTTACCAATGATACAAAACACTTCCAAAGACGGCGGGTCAAATCCAAATCTATCAACCAGCCTCCAAAGTGAGGCTAGTTGAGCTGGTTGATTAGTTGTACCTTAATTAAACATACACACTAAATATTACCCCGATTAATCTTCGCATAGTCAAACGGCGTAATCCCACTCTCCCGATTCGCATCCAGAAAATCAGCCCACCATTGCAGCATCAATTTGCGTTCATCCAGATGAACTGCTTTATGAATATACGCAGCCCGTACAGAGTTACGTTCCATATGGCTCATCTGCCGCTCTACTGCATCCCTCGACCACAATCCCGATTCAATCAACGAACTACATGCCATGGTCCTGAATCCATGCCCACAAACCTCCACCTTGGTGTCATACCCCATAACACGCAACGCCTTGTTCACCGTGTTTTCACTCATCGGTTTACGAGGGTTATGATCACCAACGAAAACAAAATCACGCTCACCACTAAGCTTGTGAACCTGTTTAAGGATTTCTAATGCCTGGCGAGACAGCGGTACTAAATGAGGCGTACGCATTTTCGAGCCACGCTCTGAATGCTTCACTCCTTCAATAGCTTCTCGTTCAGCCGGTATTGTCCACATTGCCGTTTCAAAATCGATTTCAGACCAACGCGCAAAGCGCAATTCACTGGAACGAATGAAGATCAATAAGGTGAGCTCAACGGCCAAGCGGGTCAAAGGGCGTCCCGTGTAACTGTCAATTCGTCGGAGTAGTTCAGGTAGACGTTTCAGCTCAAGTGCAGGGCGATGGACACGGTTACTTGAAGCAACTGCTCCAGCCATCTCTTGGGCCGGGTTGTAATCAATCAAGCCACATTGCACTGCATAGCGCATGATTGCTGTGGTTCGCTGCTGAAGACGAGAAGCGACTTCAAAGCGGCCTGTAGCCTCTACGATTTTAATGGGTGCAAGCAGGTCTCGAGTCTTCAGCTCTTCAATGCTCCGCTTGCCAATAGCGTGAAACAGATTATCTTCTAGGCTCTTCAGTACCCGTCGACTGTGATCCTCTGACCATTTCTTGTTAGTTGCGTGCCACTCTCTGGCAACTGACTCAAAGGTAATAACCTCTTTCGCCTGCTCTTCTTTTACAGCCCGCTTGTGCTCGCGAGGATCGATACCTGCAGCAACAAGCTTTCTGGCCTCTTCTCTCTTTTGACGAGCACCAGCCAGTGAAGTTTCAGGGTAAACCCCAAAAGCCATCAGGTGCTGCTTACCA
>OCAO01000436.1_pt1 | contig 15396 bp, 13 predicted proteins | sample 1477151 | NCBI WGS metagenome assembly OCAO01 (sample SAMEA2580298, study PRJEB22360) | human gut metagenome | biome: human gut; feature: human-associated habitat; material: faeces | place: Denmark | collected 2008/2010 | reverse complement strand
AAATAATACATTTATCTATTTAACTGATTATTCTTATAATTTTGTTATTATATCTTAATTATCATTAGAAACATATCTATTTTTTATATTATTATATGCTGCTTTAAAGTCATCCATAGAAACATTTTCTTTTTCAGATTCTAAAGCATTAACAGCTGCCATAAAGACTATATCCTTTATATCCGCTCCACTTATGCCTTCAAATTCATCTGCTAGTACATCAAATGTTACCTCTTCATTTAATGGCATATTTTCAGGAGTATGTAATTTAAATACCTCTTTTCTTCCTTCTTTATCCGGCATTTTAAATTCTATATTGCTTAATATTCTTCTCTTAAAGGCTTCATCATAATTAGCTAAAAGATTAGTTGTAAATATAACTACTCCTTCAAACTTTTCAAGTTCTACAAGCATAACACTCCTTGTTATGTTAACTCCATAATCTGCCGATTGGCTTATATTAGTTAATCTTTTTCCAAGAAATGAATCTGCTTCTTCAAAAACTAATACAGCATTATCCGTTTTTGCCATATCAAATGCTTTTTTAATATTTTTAGGAGTTTGTCCGACATATTTCGATTCAAGATTTGCATAATTTATGGAATATATCTTTTTATCCATATATTTAGCAACAGCTTCTGCCGCCATACTTTTTCCTGTTCCTGGAGGTCCAAAGAAATTAAATACTATAGATTTTGGAAAATTATTTTTATCTCCAAATCCCCATTCTCCATATAATTTTTCTGCATGCTTTTGTATATTTAAAATGTTCATTATTTGCTTTTTTTCTTTTTCACATAAATATATATCATCTAAACTATATTTAGGAAGGTATACATCAACAAATTCTTCTTTTAATGGAGTTTCTTTTAACTCTTCATTCTTAGGAGTTTTATTAAAATTATTAATTAATTCTTCATCATTTGCTATAAGTATTCTTTTTCCAGTTGGATTATATTTTGAACTGTTATTTTCAACTGCTTTATTAATTTCACTAAAAAGCCTATCTACATTATCAACATCAAGCATAACTTCTCTGTCATCTTCCATCTTAAACTTGGCATCTAATATTGTTATTCTTGCATTTTTATATTTTCTTGTAATTGATTTTGTAAATACCTTTTCCTTTGTTAAACCAAACATATCCTTTTCCTTTCTTTAAGTTATTACCTAATTATATAAGAAATTATTTCATATATAATTAATACCTATTATTATTTCATTAATTTTCTTATATATGAATAATATCACGTAATATGTATATTATCCACTTGTATATTTTTGAAATTTAAACTTAGCACTTTAAATAAAGCGCGTACTGAGTTTACGTGGATAACAACTGAAATTCAATAAATAACTATTACTTAATTTAAAAATGCATTATTTAAAGCAATAATGTTAATACTATGAGTTTATATGAAACAAAGAAATACAGCTCTTATGTTCGGCGGAGACTTGCATTGAAAAATGAAGCTTTAGAATTTTTCATCAATGATTGTTCCAAAATTGTTTGTCCAAGGTATATTAAAGGAAACATCTTCATCGTTAGATGAAGATGGGCTATACTGCTAAGTTCGTACCTCACTAAGCATTATATGCCTTGGAGCAAACAGTTTTGGGCGCAATCATTTATGTTTAAATTCTTGACTTCATTTTTATAGCAAGCGAGCTGAACATGAGAGCTTCATTTCGGTTGTTATCAACCAAATTCTTAATTAACGTGACCTTCTTAATTTATTATTAGATTTTAATGTATTTTTCTTTTTACTTCTGCCAGAATCCAAACCTTTGCTTTTTGATGATTTGCCTGACTCTAAATTTCTGCCTTTAGTTTTTTTATTATTTTCTTGAAGATTTTTTGACTTATTTCTAACATCATTATTGCTATTATTTTTTCTTTTAGCCAAGCTCTTCTGACTGTACTTATTATTTGAATCAAATTTATCTCTTATAAGACACTTTGGTCCATCTCCAATTAAATCTGTTCTTCCTGCTTCAGTTAAAGCTTCATAGACAAGATTATAATATTTAGGATTTCTATATTGAAGAAGAGCCCTCTGCATTGATTTTTCATGTTTAGTTTTTGGAACATACACTTCCTTCATTGTAATTGGATCTATTCCAGTGTAATAAATTGTAGTAGATGGTGTTCCTGGCGTTGGATAAAAATCCTGAACCTGCTCTGGATGATAATTTATATCTCTTAAATATTCAGCCAGTTCAATTGCACATTCAAGAGTGCTTCCTGGATGAGAAGACATTAAATATGGAACTATGTACTGTTTCTTACCAAGCTTCTTGGTTATCTTCTCAAACTTTGCAACAAACTTATCATAAGTATCACCACTTGGCTTACCCATATATTTTAGTACTTCTGCACTTACGTGTTCTGGTGCAACTTTAAGCTGACCACTTACATGATGCTCAACAAGCTCTTTAAAGAATGTATCATCTTTATCAGCCATTATGTAATCATATCTAAGCCCAGAACGAACAAACGCCTTTTTAACTCCTGGAACCTTTCTTATACTTCTAAGTAAATCTAAATATTCACTATGATCTACATCCATGTTCTTACATACAGATGGAGATAAACATTCCTTACCTTTACATGCGCCAAAAGCTAACTGTTTGCTGCATGCTGGCTGTCTAAAGTTTGCTGTTGGTCCTCCAACATCATGAATATATCCTTTAAAATCTTTTAGCTTTGTAATTTGCTCTACTTCTTTTAATATTGATTCCTTACTTCTGCTTTGAACTACTCTTCCTTGATGAAGTGTTATTGCACAGAATTTGCAATCACCAAAGCATCCTCTTGAACTTACAGTACTAAATTGTACTTCTTCAATAGCAGGAACTCCTCCCTTACTTTCATATGATGGATGATATGTTTTCATATATGGAAGATCATAAACTGCATCTAATTCTTCTCTATTTAAAGGCGGCTGAGGTATATTTTGAACCATATACTTATTTCCATGCTTTTGAACAATAATCTTGCCTCTTACACTATCCTGTTCTTCATATTCTATTTTGCTTGCTTTAGCATATTTTATTTTATCAGATACAACTTCCTTATATGATGGCACTTCTATGTAACCTTCATGAATGTCATCTAAACTTTCAGTTAAATAACATGTTCCCCTTACATATGTTATATCTTTTGCACGTACTCCATTTTTTAAGCTTTCTGCTACTTCAACTATTGGTTTTTCTCCCATTCCATAAATTAAAAGATCTGCTGTGCTATCAACAAGCATTGATTTTCTAACTTTATTTTCCCAATAATCATAATGTGCAAATCTTCTAAGACTTGCTTCAACTCCGCCAATTACTATATCTATATCCTTATAAGCTTCTCTTATTTTATTACAATAAACGATTGTTGCCCTATCAGGTCTAAGGCCCATTTTCCCGTCTGGAGAATACATATCTTTTTCTCTAAGCTTTTTGGCTACTGTATAATGATTAACCATTGAATCCATATTACCTGCATTTACTAAAAACGCATACTTTGGTCTGCCTAGTCTTTGGAAATCATAAATATTATTCCAGTCTGGCTGAGGTATAATACCAACCTTATATCCATGAGCTTCTAAAACTCTTGATATAATTGCTGTTCCAAAGCTATGATGATCTATATAGCTGTCTCCTGTAACTATAACAAAGTCACATTCATCCCAGCCTCTTTCTTTCATATCTCTTCTACTTATTGGTAAAAACTTTTTTTCAGTTAACATATTTGCACCTACTTAATTTTCTTGTGTTTTTCTTTAAAGATTATAACACAAATACATAAAAAACTAATATATAAAATACACTTCCAATATATTTTTAAATAAAAAAGGTAGTGATATAATTCTATATCATCTACCGCATTATGAAAGATATACATTAATAAAAAACATGTTCTGGCTTTATTTATTCTTTTTATTTCTAACAGGAATAAATTCTGAAGTTTTATCATTTGGATCTATATATGTATAATCTCCCTCCTCAGTTTTTCTAAGTCCTAAAGATGCCATTTTCTTTTTTGTATTCTTATATTTAGTAGTCATATTTCTATTTCTCCTTTTCGTTTTCAAAATATTTCCAAGGAAATACTTAAAATATTAGTTAATCTTCTTTTCAAATTGAGAATTATATAAATTAGTATAGAAGCCATTGGCTGCCATGAGTTCTTCATGATTTCCCTGCTCTATTATATTTCCATCCTTAACAACTAAAATACGATCTGCATTTTTTATTGTAGATAGCCTATGGGCAATAACAAAACTTGTTCTGCCTCTCATAAGGTTATCCATAGCATTTTGAATTTTAAGCTCTGTCCTTGTATCCACTGAACTTGTAGCTTCATCTAAAATTAGTATTTTGGCATCAGCAAGTATTGCCCTTGCTATTGTTAAAAGCTGCTTTTGACCTTGGGAAATATTTGTACCTTCCTCGTTTAATACCATGTCATATTTTTCAGGAAGAGATTCTATATAATCATCAATTTCAGCACTCTTTGCTGCCTTAATAACTTCTTCATCACTTGCATCTAATCTTCCATATCTTATATTTTCTTTTATACTTCCATTAAAAAGCCATGTATCTTGAAGAACCATACCAAATAATTTTCTAAGTTCACGTCTGTTAAAATCTTTAATATTTATTCCATCAATAAGTATTACTCCACTATTTACATCATAAAATCTCATTAAAAGTTTTATAATCGTGCTTTTTCCCGCGCCAGTTGGTCCAACTATAGCAACCTTTTCACCTTTCTTTATTTGGGTCGTAAAGCCTTTAAGTATTATTTTATTTGGAATATACCCAAACTCAATATTTTCAAATGTAACATTTCCCTTTATATTTTCTATAGACCTCGGATTACTTACAATCTGTTCTTCTTCATCTTCATCTAAAAATTCAAATATTCTTTCTGAACATGCTGCAATTGACTGTAAAAGATTAGATACCTGGGCAATCTGACTTATTGGCTGAGTAAAGTTTCTGCTATACTGAATAAAGGATTGGATATCACCAACGGTTATTTTTCCTTTAATAGTTAAATACCCTCCTAAAATTGCTACTGCCACATATGATAAATTTCCTACAAACAGCATTACTGGCTGCATAAGACCCGATAAAAATTGCGATTTCCATGCACTTTTATAAAGCACTTCATTATCTTCATTAAATCTTTTTATTTCTTTTTCTTCTGCATTAAATAGTTTTACTATATTTTGTCCTCCATAAGTCTCTTCAACTTTGCCATTAACATGGCCTAAATATTCTTGTTGGAGTTTAAAATATTTTTGAGACTTTTTAACTATAAATGAAATTAAAAATAAAGAGATGGGTACAACCAGAAGTACGGCAAAAGTCATAGCCACATTTATAGATAACATCATAAAAAATATTCCTATTATTGTGCTTATAGAGGTTATTATCTGAGTCATGCTTTGGTTTAAACTTTGATTTAAAGTGTCTACATCATTAGTTACTATAGATAAAACTTCACCATGAGTACGCCTATCAAAATAACTCATAGGCATTCTATTTATCTTTTCACTCATTTCTTTTCTCAGCTTATATGTAAACTTTTGAGATATTCCGGTCATTATAAATCCTTGTATAAATGAAAATAGTGCGCTTAAAGCATATAAAATTATAAGTGTTAGAAGTATTTTATTTATCTTACTGAAATCAATACCTGCACCTCCAGATATTTTACTCATAAGGCCGTTAAAAAGTTCTGTTGTAGCATTTCCCATAATTTTAGGGCCTAATATAGAAAATATTGTACTGAAAATAGCAAATACAATAACTAATATAATACCTACTTTATATACACTTAGATATTTCATTAAATCTTTCATAGTTTTTTTAAAATCTTTTGCCTTTACACCTGGGGCATTACCTCTTCCCATACCCATAGGTCCTATTCCCGGCATATGTCCTTGTCTTTTGTTATTATTACTCATCTTCAAGTTCCTCCTTTGAAAGTTGTGATAAAGCTATCTGCCTATATGTTTCACAATTTTTCATAAGTTCTTTATGAGTTCCACGTCCTACTATTTTTCCTTTATCTAAAACAAGTATTAAATCTGCATTTAATACAGTACTTATTCTTTGAGCTACTATAATTGAAGTACTTCCTTTAGTTTCTTCTTTTAATGCTTTTCTAAGGGCAACATCAGTCTTGTAATCAAGTGCTGAGAAACTATCATCAAAAATAAATATTTCAGGATTTTTAGCAATTGCTCTTGCTATAGATAATCTCTGCTTTTGACCACCTGATACATTGCTTCCACCTTGTGAAATAAATGCATCATATTTTTCTTCTTTACTTTCCACAAAGTCTGTAGCCTGAGCAATTCTTACAGCTTTCTTCACTTCATCAGCATGTGCTCTTTCATTTCCATATTTAATATTTTCTTTTATGGTTCCTGAAAATAAAATTGCTTTTTGAGGAACAAATCCTATTTTTTCTCTAAGTTCATGCTGACTTACATTTTTAATATTTACACCATCCACTAATATTTGTCCTTTAGTAACATCAAAAAGTCTTGGAATCAAATTTATAAGTGTAGACTTCCCACTACCAGTACTTCCTATTATAGCTATTGTCTGACCTTTCTTTGCAGTAAATGAAATATCACTTAATGTTTCCTTATCTGAACCTGGATATGTAAAACTCACATTTTTAAATTCAACAGATCCTTTTTTGCTTACATGAAAGTTTTCTGGTCTTTCTGGATCTAGAACAGTATTATCTATGCTTAACACTTCACCTATACGTTTTGCACACACCATAGCTCTTGGAAGCAATACAGAAACCATTGAAATAAGCAGAAATGCCATAACTATCTGCATTGTATATTGTATAAATGCCATAAGATCTCCAACCTGCATTAGGCCTTCATTTATGTTGCCTGAACCTGCATAAACAATAAGTACAGTAATACCATTCATGATAAACATAAGTGCAGGCATCATTACAATCATAATTCTATTAACAAAAAGGTTGGTTTTAGTTAAATCTATATTCACGCCATCAAATCGCTTTTCTTCATGTTCTTCAGTCTGAAATGCTCTTATTACTGGGATACCAGTTAGTATTTCACGGGAAACACCATTTAATTTATCAATTAAAATTTGAACTTTTTTAAATCTTGGCATAGCCATTCCAAAAAGACTTCCAACAACCACAAGAATAGCTACGAGTGCTACTCCAATTACCCAGCTCATGCTTTTATTTGTATTTAAAACTTTAATAAATCCACCTACGCCTAGTATTGGTGCATAAAATACCATTCTTAAAAGCATTACTAAAAGAGTTTGAACTTGCTGAATATCATTTGTTGTACGTGTTATTAATGATGCTGTAGAAAATTTATTGAATTCGTTGCTTGAAAAATTCACAACCTTTCTAAATACATCTTTTCTTAATACTTTTCCAAGCTTTGCTGCTATTCTCGAAGCAAGTAATACTACTAAAACTACACTTATCATAGATAAAAATGCAAGACCAAGCATTTTTACACCAGAAGCTAATATATAATCACTCTGCATAGAATCTATATCTATACCAACTGCTATATATTCATTTCTTACATATTCAACTCCAACTTGAGAAATTAAAGAATGTGGAATACTATTTAATGAACTATTTATTTGATCAATAATAATATCCAATTGTTCTTCTGGCAGCATTTGAAGTAACTCATATATGCTTAATGAATTATTCTCAGTATCTGTTAATAAATTTGATGATATATTATTTCCTATACTTTTTGCAAATTCTGAATCACTTTCCAAAGAATAAATCATAACTACTGGTCTGCTAATTATATTACTTAAGTTATTCTCCTCATTTTTATCTAAATTTTTCTTTATATATAATGGTTCATTTTTTAGTGCTGGATACTGAGAAACATAAGTGTTATATTCCTTCTCTGATAAGTTTTCTTTTGATATTTCCTTATAGCTATTTTCTAAAATATCTTTGTCATCATTTTTTAGAAATAACTTTATTTTATAAAATTGACTTTCTCTAATAACTTCTGGGACTAAATTTTCTATTCCACCTTGCTGTATACCTATATTTACTATTTTTGAAGTATACTCTGGAAGAGAAAGATCACAGGTTGCTTGTATTATTAATAATATAATCACTAAAATTATTGCGCCTATTGATTGTTTTAAATATTTTATCACCTTTGACATAACCTTCATCTTTCCTCTCTTGTATTTATGAACAAAGTTTAATATATATACTATCTTGTGTTAATAAATACAAGTTATTCTTAATATGTTGATGAAAATTATTGTATTCATAGTAATATTTATATTAAATTTTAGAGCTATTCTTATAATTTAAAATTTATAGATATCTGCTTTCTAGAAAATATGATAAAAATAAAAAAATGCTAAAATAATTCCTTATTTCAGCATCTTCTCGTATTATTTTAATTATTAAAGACAGGTAAATTTCCTAAAGCAATTACATCACTGTTACTATCATCATTTCCTTCAGTAAGTATAGAAACCTTGCCTACCACTTCAGCCCCAGCTTCTTTTGTAAGCTCTTTGAGTTCATTTATAGATTCACCAGTAGATACAACATCATCAACTAAAAGCACTTTTTTACCTTTTAAGTATTCTACATCAATTCCATCTAAACATAAAATTTGTTCATCTTTAGTAGTTATGGATTTCACTTTTCTAACTATAGGATTTTGCATATATGATTTAATTGACTTTCTTGCAACTATGTATTTTGGCATATCCATAATTCTTGCAAGCTCCTGTGCAAGTGGAATTCCTTTAGCTTCTGCTGTCACAAAAATATCAGCCTCTGGTAGTTTTTCTTTTAGTTCTTTTGCAGCTGCACAAATAAGTTCTGTATCTCCAAGAACTACAAAAGAAGCTATTGATATTTCATCATTTATTTTTATAACTGGCAATTCTCGTTTAACTCCTGCCACTTCAATTGAATAATGCTTCAAATTAATCTCCCCAATCCATATATCTATACATTAATATTATTAAATAAATCTAATATCCACTTTCTAAATCTTACTACATCTATCTTAGTGCAAAACTCAGCATTTTTTTCTTTACTATACTTGCCATCAAAATCAACTATCATAAATCCTTTTGTGTATTCACCATCAACTTCTATATCTATAAAAGCTTCTTTACTTTCAAACAAATCCGGATTATCTAAGTATGCAATTGTTGTTAAGTCATGCATTTGAAGATCTCCATTTTCTATACTTCCATCTCTATAATGTTTAAATAATGAATAACACATTTCTCCAGCTTTATTCATATTCTTTAATTCATTTATAGTAGGCACATCTAATGTTGCAGTAGATGTTACATCTAATCCACAAACAACTATCTTTATGCCTGCTTTAAAAACAATTTTAGCTGCTTCAGGATCTGCATATATATTAAATTCAGCAGCTGGAGTAACGTTTCCCCTACCTGATGATCCACCCATTACGACTATTTTTTCAATATTTTCTTTCACTTCTGGGTAAGCAAGAAATAGTGTAGCTACATTAGTTAAAGGACCTATTGTAACTAATGTAATTTTTTCATCACTTTCTTGAATTATTTCACGCATAGCTTCTACAGAATTCTTTTCATATACAGACCTTTTTGGACTTTTGAAGTCATAACCATCCATTCCGCTTTCACCATGAATATGCTCTGCATGCTCACATTCTTTTATTAATGGTCTTGAAGCACCTTTTGAAACTTTAATATCCTTATTAAAAAACTCTACTAATTTTAATGCATTGTTTGTTGTATTTTCAATTCCAACATTTCCTGACACTGTAGATATTAATTTTATGTCTAATCTATCACATGCAAAAGCTGCAGCAAGCGCTACTGCATCATCAATTCCTGGATCTGTATCAATTATTACAGATGTTTTTTTAATCATAAATTTCCTCCTAAAAATAAAAAGCCTTTTTCTTAAATCTAATTATACTATTAACAATATAATTAACAATTGACAACGCACACAAAATGAATGTTGTGCATTGTCAATCTAATTATCGACTATTATATTAACTTTTATATTATTTTATTAAGTTACCTTGTTCTCCTGAAACCTTAATTTCACCTGCTTTAAGTTTTTCTTGGACTTCGCTTACAACTTTTATTGTTTCATCACTAAGATTTGGATTTTCAGCTGGAATTCCTACGCCATCATTTGTTACGTCAAATGTTAAACTTTCTCCACCTGGGAATTTACCTTCTTTATATGCCTTAGCCATATCGAAAGTTGCTGTATCCACTTTCTTAATTGCTGATGTTAAAACTATTGATTTACCATCCTCATAAACACCATCATTGTATTGGTCAGAATCAACACCAATTACCCAAACTTCTTCTCCACCATTAGCTCTAGTTTTAGCTTCAGTTATAACTCCAGCACTTACTCCACCAGCTGCTGCAAATATTGCTTTAACACCTCTGTCATACATCTGAGCTGCTATTTGAGTACCACCGGCAACATTAGTGAATGTACCCTCATAAACTACATTTTCAGGTTTTATTGTCGTATTAGTTCCTAAATTTTCATTAGCATATGCAACACCTTGTTGGAATCCCCAGTTAAATCTTTGAACATTAGGGTTTTCCATTCCGCCTATAAATCCAAGATCCCCTTCTTTTAATTGTACTGCTGCTGCAACACCAACTAAGAACCCTGCTTCATGCTCTGAAAACATAATAGAAACTGTATTTTCTCCTACCAGGTAATTTCCATCACCATCATTTGGAGCTCCATCTATAAGTACAAATTTAGCGTCTTTATATTTCTCTTGAGCCTTATATATTGCTGTTTCAAATTTAAATCCCGGTGTTACCATAAATTTAACTCCAGCATCATAAAGATTACCAAACTCTTTTAAATAATCTGCTTCTGTCTCACCAACAGGCTTTAAATATTTGATTTCAGCTCCTAATTCTTCTTTAGCTCTTTCAAGGCCTTCCCAAGTTCCTTGGTTAAATGATTTATCATCTATTGAACCCGTATCAGTAACCATACCTAATTTTACAGAATTAGATGTATCTGATGACTTGTCTCCTTGAGAAGTATTACTATTTGTGCTTCCACACCCTGCAAATAAAGATATAGCTAATACTGATGTAGCTATTAGTGATAAAAGTCTTTTTTTCATTGGTTTTCCTCCTAAAAATTAAAAATCTGCTTTAATGTTAACAATAAATTTCCCCTTTACTTTTCGAACTTTTATTATTTTTTTATTTATATAGTTCGTGTTTTTCAATTTTATTATATTTTATACCAGTTTTTTTGTCAAGTTTTGATAAAATATTTTTATAAAGTATTCATATATTGGTTTTAGTTAATATCTTTTCTATAATTTAACTATACGTGCACGAATATTAAATGTAATCTCATTTCTATAATCTAACTATGCGTATACCAATATTAAATGTAATTTTATATATACTACTTTTATCACTTTTATTAAAAAACTATTGGCCATAACAAAACTTTAAAAAGTAATATATAACTATCATATATATCCCTACATCTGCAATTCATAAAAAAAATCTATAAGTTGACTAATTCTTTAGGCATTCTTTTTCTAATTTTAGGAAAGGATTAAGCAACTTATTATGAAAACTCACCAAGAATATACATTTTTGAATAACAAAAATAAGCATAAACTGTACACATATACAATTTATGCTTATTCACAATTTAATTAATGCTATATTTAATGTTTATATCTATGTAATATATACTACATTTTAGTTTTTAAATGAATGTATTGGAGCTGGAATTCTTCCACCTCTTGCTGTAAATAATTCTGACGACTTACCATTTACCTTCATAACAGGTGCTCTACCTAAAAGTCCTCCAAATTCAACCATATCTCCAATAACACATCCTGGAGCTGGTATAATTCTTACAGCTGTAGTTTTATTGTTTATAACTCCTATTGCAGCTTCATCTGCAATCATTGCTGAAATTGTAGATGCTGGTGTATCTCCTGGAATTGCAATCATATCAAGTCCAACTGAACATACACAAGTCATCCCTTCTAACTTTTCTAAGTTTAATGATCCACTTATAACTGCATCTATCATACCGGCATCTTCTGATACTGGAATGAATGCACCACTAAGACCACCAACATGGCTACAAGCCATAACACCACCTTTTTTAACTGCATCATTAAGCATAGCAAGGGCTGCTATAGTACCATGTGTTCCAACTTGTTCAAGTCCTATCTCTTCTAATATTTCTGCAACAGAATCTCCAACTGCTGGTGTTGGTGCCAGTGATAGATCAACTATCCCAAAAGGAACTCCAAGTCTTCTTGAAGCTTCATTTGCAACAAGTTCTCCCATTCTAGTAACCTTAAATGCTGTCTTTTTAATCATTTCTGCAACAGCATCAAAAGATTGTCCTCTAACTTGTTCAAGGGCTCTTTTAACAACTCCTGGTCCACTAACCCCAACGTTTATTATTTTTTCTGCTTCTCCTACACCGTGGAAAGCTCCTGCCATAAATGGATTATCTTCAACAGCATTTGCAAATACAACTAGCTTTGCACATCCAAAACCATGCTGATCTTTAGTAAGTTCTGCTGTTCTTTTAATAATTTCTCCCATGTCTCTTACAGCATTCATATTTATTCCTGATTTTGTGCAGCCTACATTTACAGATGCACACACTTTATTTGTAGTAGCTAATGCTTCAGGAATTGAATCAATTAAAATCTTATCACCTTTAGTACATCCTTTTTGAACTAAAGCTGAAAATCCCCCCAAAAAGTCTATTCCAAGTGTTTCTGCTGCTCTATCTAAAGTTTGAGCAAATTTAACATAACTTGTATCATTACTTGCTCCTGCAACTATTGACATAGGTGTTATTGAAACTCTTTTATTTACTATTGGAATACCAAATTCAGTTTCAATTTCACGCCCTACTTTAACTAAGTTTTCAGCAGACTTAGTAATTTTATCATATATCTTCGTTCTAGCTTTTTCTCCATCACTGTCTATACAATCAAGTAATGATATACCCATTGTTATAGTTCTTACGTCAAGCTTTTCTTCCTCAATCATTTTTATTGTTTCTAATATGTTGTTAGTATTCATTATAGCCCTCCTATTATAGTGAATGCATTGATTTAAAGATTTCTTCTTTTTGAACCTTTACTTCAACCCCAAGTCTTTCACCCTCAGCATTTAATCCTGCCTTAACTTCTTCGAAGCTTACATTCATTTCTTTAATATCAAGTACCATAATCATTGTAAAGAATCCTTGCATTATAGTTTGATTAACATCTAGAATATTTATTTTATATTCTAACATTTTATTGCTGATACCTGCTATAATACCAACTTTATCTTCTCCAATTACTGTTAATATTGCCTTCATGCCTATCGCTCCATTTCTTTATTTATTATGTAATAATACACTTATTCTATAATTTATATGTTATTTTGTCAATTTTCACCTTATATTATAAAGACTATTCTTTATTGTATTTTTCATGTAATATTTCTTCATAGTGTGATTATTATAATATATGTAATAAAACTTTATTAAAATGTACATAATAAAATATATCTTTCAATTAAAAAGGTAGTGATAATTTTGGCATACAATGCTGACATTTTAGAATCAATAACTAAATTATCAATAGAATTTAATAATAAATTAGATAATTTATATTTTGAATTAAATAGTGTTAAACAAAGCATCTCAGTTTTAAATAATAAACTTTCAGATACAGCTGCATCCATAGATAACACCATAAATAAAATTAACAATATTATAAAAGATACAGACGAATTTAATAAATCAAATCTTTCTCCACAAGAACTTTATATGCTCTCTAGCGATTTAAAATTTTTAGTTCATAAAATGCAAGAAAGTGAAAAATATTTATTTGATCTAAAATATTTTAATGAACACCATAAATAAATTGCGTAAAATCAGAATTTAGTGAGAAATAATCGAAATTGAATATAATTTAAAAAGTCCTGTGATTCCCAATAAATAAGCAAATTCTTAAGAATTTATATTCCGATATTTATAAATTCATAAAATTATACCTTTTAAAAAATGATAAAATATGAACTTTTAAATCTTTAACATGTATAAATAATTGCTTCTTAATTTAAAAATATATTTATTTACAACAATAATGTTGATACTATAAATTTAGATAAAATAAAGAAATAAAGCTCTTATGTGTAGCAAGCGAGCCACACATAAGAGCTTTATTTCAGTTGTTATCCACCAAACTCAGTACGTCCTTTATTTATGTTAATCCCATTCTATAATTAATATTTTTAATTCGCCCTCTTTTAAAGATACTTTATATCCATTTGTAATAAGCCAAGCTGCTAAATCAGTAATCATATTCTTTCTTACTTCATCCCTTTTGCTTATTGCAAAGACTGCGGAAACTTTATTTAAACCTGCTTGTTTACTTTGTTCTATGTTTCTTAAAATAATGTTTTTATTTTCATTTAGGTTCTCTTCATATTCCCCCACCAAATTACCTCCTGTTAAATTTCTAACACTAAATATATCTATTCATTAGTTTAATTACTATATATTATGATTTAGAAATTTAACATATAACTAAAAAAATTATTTTTTATTGGATTAATCTTTATTTTACAAAGTATTCTTCATCTTTACTTAAGTTAATTCCTCTGTGTTCTACTGCCGTTGAAAATACAATTTGTGTTTCTGTGTTTCCGAACTTTTGTATTTCATTAATAAATGCATCTAGTTCTTCTGTTGTATGATATGCCACCTTAATAAGCATAGAATATTTTCCTGTAACGCAGTTACATTCCAGTACATTTGGACATGATTTTATAAATGGATAGAAATCTGTTTTTTGTTTCGGTGACACTTCTAAATTAATAAATGCTTTTATATTATATCCTAGTTTAATTGGATTAATATTCGCTGTATATCCAGTTATAATTCCAGCTTCTTGTAGCTTTTCTATACGTGATGACACTGCTGGTGTAGATAAGAATACCTCTTCTGCTAAGTGTTTGAGCGGAAAACGTGCATTCTTTTGTAATAATTCAATAATCTTTAAATCAATTTTGTCCATGATTAATTCCCCCCTTTTTAATAAAAAAAGCGCATCAATATAAACTATTGATACGCGTCTTTGCGAAATATAAAATTGTGTTTAATGTTCAGATTTAATTTTATAAATAACTTTTCAAAACTTATTTATAAAAATTAACTTTGACACTGTTCTATATTTATATAATAAAGTCTTTACACATTTTTTTCAAGTTTTTTTTACTTATTTATAAAAAAATTAATAGCAATGATTTTTATATAATCCATAACAAATCTATCAAATC
>OCAO01000434.1_pt1 | contig 15426 bp, 14 predicted proteins | sample 1477151 | NCBI WGS metagenome assembly OCAO01 (sample SAMEA2580298, study PRJEB22360) | human gut metagenome | biome: human gut; feature: human-associated habitat; material: faeces | place: Denmark | collected 2008/2010 | reverse complement strand
ACACCACAAGAAGTATTCATTGAAGAAGTTAATAAGTTACTGGGTTTTTAAAAGTATTCAATTTCATATTGCAATTTACTTATAAAAAAATATATAAAATTATAAAAAACTATTGATTTAAAGTTGAATTAGTTGTAGAATATGGCTAAAGATAAATAAAAAAGTATATAAATATATAATAAAATATAAAAACGTTTGGGTATAAATGAAAAGGAGTGGATTGTATGGATGAAAAACAAGTAGTAATACCTCACTACTCACCGTTTTTAAAAATTAGAGGAGGTGAAACAATTTATATTTCAGGACAATTGCCAGTTGATGAATACTCTAAGATACCAATTTCAGACAATATACAAACGCAAGTTAAATGTGCATTAGAAAAAATAGAAAAAATATTGGTTTCACAAGGTGGCAGTAAAAAGAATATCGTTAAAACAGTGGCTTATACAAATGATATGAATTTGTGGGATGAGATTAATCAAGCCTATAAAGAGTTTTTTGGAGAATATAAGCCAACACGAACGATTGTCGCAGTTAAAGAAATACATTTTGGTGCAATGGTTGAGATTGAAGGGATTGCTGTCATTTAATTAAGGAGGCAGTATTATGGGATTGTTACAGAGGTATAGAAATACTTCATTATTAATGAAATTATTGGTTTCGATGGTGATTGGTAGCATTGTTGGTGCTATTGCGGGAGAAAAAATTCTTTTTTTGGAACCTTTAGGAAAAATATTTTTGCAATTATTAAAAATGGCTGCATTACCATTGATTTTCTTTAATTTAATTGCCGGTATATCTACAATGAGTGATCCTAAAATTTTAGGTCGTGTTGGCAGTAAAATAATGGTTTATTATCTTACTACAACTGCTTTTGCCTTAGTTATTGCCTTTTACATTGGGAACTTGATAGGACCTGGATATGGATTACAATTGACTGAAAAATTTGATGGAAAGGTTGCACAAGTACCTTCGTTGATGGATACTTTAGTTAATATGATACCTGCGAATATATTTGAAGCTTTATCAAAAGGCTCATTTGATCAGGTTATCGTATTTAGTAGCTTTGTAGGGATAGCTATTATACTTATGGAAAAAAGCGATAGAGAGTATCTTTCTAATTTCTTTAATGTAACTTCAAGAATGTTATGTAGATTAGTTGGTGTTGTAATGGGTTATGCACCAATTGGTGTTGGTGTATTAATTGCTTGTACAGTAGGTCGTTATGGTGAAAATTTAGTTGGCTTCTTAGGCAAGTTCTTAATTAGTGTTTATATTTGTATTGCAGGTATGATTATAGTTTATATGATTTTACTTTCTATATTTACTAAACGTAACCCATTATTAACATTAAAATCATGTCTGCCAGGGATGATGACATCGTTTAGTACGGCTAGTAGTATGGCTACAGTTCCAGTTAACTTAGAATGTGCTGATGATTTGAAAATTAGTCGATCAATATCCGGCTTTACAGTTCCTTTAGGCGCTCAAGTAAATAAAGATGGGCAAGGGGTACTTATAGCTTTGACATTTGTTGTAGCAAGTCAATGCGTAGGATTAGATGTATCTATGGACATGTTAATAAAAATGGTAGTATTAGGTTTAATTTTAACTACCGGGACAGGAGGCATGCCAGGAGGAAGTATCGTTAGTCTAACAATTATTGTTGATACTTTTGGTTTACCATTGGAAGTAGTTGCTATTATTGCAGGTGTATTTACACTAATTGATACTGGGGCAACAATGATGAACTGTTTAGGTGATTTAATTGGTACGACAATCGTTGGCGATAGTGAAAAAGATATTGCATAGGAGGAAAAAATGAAAAAATTTTATGAAGAGATTGATACACCAGCTATGCTAATTGATGAAAAAGTAACATTAGATAATATTGCAATGATGCAGAAATTAGCAGATGAAAAAGGTATTTCATTACGTCCCCATATTAAGACACATAGAATGACATATTTTGCTCAGTTGCAAATGGAAGCTGGTGCAACGGGAATTGCTTGTGCAAAAATTGGCGAAGCTGAAGTGATGGCTAAAGCCGGTATTAAAAATATATTTATAGCAAATGAAATTGTCGGAGAAGTTAAATATAATCGATTAAAAGAGTTAAATAAAATTGTAGATGTTTTACGAGTGGGTGTAGATAATACATTCCAAATTGATCAGATTGAAAAAGTTTTTGAGGGGGAAAAACCTTTAGAGGTATTAATTGAGTATGAAGTTGGGGAAGTACGTAGTGGAATAATTGAAGATGACGATTTGATAAAACTTGCTAAGTATATAGACTCCAAGAAAAATGTTGTATTAAGAGGCATATTTTCTCATGAAGGCCATACATATAAAGCACCTAGCATGGAAGAATGTAAAATACGAGCAATTGATGCTTATAGAAAAACGATTCGAGCAGCTGAGTTAATCAGAGCTGAAGGGATTGCTTTAGAAGTAGTTAGTGTAGGGGCAACACCATCCATTATGAATGGAGCATTTTTAGAAGGTATTACAGAGTATCGATTAGGTACATATATTTTCTTTGACTTAGGACAAGCATTAGCTATTAATGATTTTAGTAAGTGTGCTGCATCAGTTTTGGCTTCTATTATTTCAAAACCAACAAAGAGTAGAGTCGTAATTGATGCAGGTGCAAAAGCACTCGTATCCCAAAATAGAACTGAAGGTATCTGTGCAACTCATGGCTTTGGCTATGTAAAAGAGTCTGATAATGTTAGGTTGCAAGGATTATTTGATGAACATGGCATTATAGAAAATGAAAAATATAGTCAGCTGGTGAATATTGGAGATAAAATTGAAGTAATACCAAGTCATATTTGCCCTACAGTTAATTTATATGACAAAGTGTATTTAATTAGAGGCGATCAAGTTGTAAAAGAAATTCCTGTTGATTGTCGGGGAAAATCTCAATAGTAAATCTAAAATTTAGCAACTAAGATAATATTGATGCAAGAATAGTGAAAATTGGTTATAATAAATTATATAGAACAAGAGTAAAATATAAATTATTTGTGAGGGTATACGATGAATAAGTATTTAAAAAGCTATTTTCCTGTAGCAGATATTATCTCTAATACATTAGGTAATTGTTGTGAAGTAGTCGTTCATGATTTAACCTCACCGGAATCATCAGTTGTGTATGTTGCTAATGGTAATATTACTAATCGCCGTATAGGACAATCATTTGATCATTTAGTACGACAAGTTTTATTGAACAAAAAATTTAAAAATGACAGTGTATCCAACTATTATTTCGAAGGACCTAATGGAAGCCATATAAAATCATCCTCTTCTTTAATTAGGGATATTGAAGGCAATGTAGTAGGAATGATTTGTATTAACATTGCTTTGAATGCATTTGAAGACATGAAGATGTTTATTGATAATTTTTTAGCATCAGACAAAGACTCAATTCATGTACAAGAAGAAGTTGAACCGGATGTTATGTCGGTAATAGATTCAATTATCGCAAAAACTATAGGGGCTTATGATCCACAAGGGCTAAGTAGAAAAAAATCAGTTGAAATTGTAAAATTTTTAGATGAAAAAGGTATTTTTCTTGTTAAAGGTGTAATTGATAAAGTCGCGTCTTTAATGGGTGTGTCTCGAGTAACTATGTATAGTTACTTGGACGAAGCTAAAGGAAAAAGATAAATTCATAAAAAAAGCTGTAACAATCTATTATATAGATTGTTACAGCTTTTTTATTGAAATAATTAACTTACATTCGTAGATTATTAATCCTTATCCGGATATGTATCGATAAGATAATCCATAGCTTCGAGATAGCCTTGTAAGCCGTGGCCTTTAATCGTTTTTTCCGCATATTCGCTTACATAGGAGTAATGGCGGAAGGATTCACGTTCGTCGGGATTCGAAATATGAACCTCAACGGTCGGCAGGCCGATGGCTTTTAATGCATCCAAAATCGCAACCGATGTGTGTGTATAGGCGGCCGGATTGATGATAATCGCCTCGGCATCATTGTGGGCTGCTTGAATTCGATCGACGAGGCTGCCCTCGTGATTGCTTTGGTAGAAACTAACGGCCACATGACGTTCATGGGCGTGCTGTCGAATCATTTGAATGAGATGTTCATACGTTTCAGAACCGTAAATATCCGGTTCTCTTAAACCTAACAGATTAATATTAGGACCGTTAAGAATTAAAATGTGCATGGTATTCCTCCTCGATGTGTTGAGCGCCGTCGTTCGGATTGACTATGTCAAAAGCACACTGTGAAAATGCGTCATAGAGAGGTTGCCGAACGGCATATAAAGATTTCAAGCGACTCAGACCGCCTTGCGAAAGAGGGCGACCGTCAACGGCCAGGTTTTCCAATGGGCGGCGAATCCAATAAATGCGTCCGTTTTGACGTAAAATCGGATAATTAACCGATTGTGTCACAACACCGCCGCCGGTAGCAATAATTGCACCGGTAGTTTTGCAAAGTTTAGCCAAAAGAGCCGTCTCTTTTTCACGAAAGGCGGGCTCGCCATGAGTGGCGATGTATTCGCCGGGATGGCAGTAGCGTTTTTCAAATTCATCATCACAATCAATGAAAGGCCGTTGCAATCGTTCGGCTAAAGCGGTGCCTACCGTAGTCTTGCCTACGCCGGGCATGCCGATGAGGACGATATTTTCCTGTTGGTGGCGCATTTGGCGAATGATGGTTTCTGTAGCCTCCGGTTCAAAATCTTTTTGCATGAATAATTTGGCGGCTGCTACAGCCTGACCTATCAACATAGGCAGGCCGTCGGTGTAGGGAATATTACGTCGCTCGGCGTCGATGAGGAGTGCCGTACGGTAGGGGTTATAGATTACATCGGCGACACCTTTAAGTTGTGGAAAGTCATCCAATGAAATCAACGCTTCCGGACAATTCGGATAGGTACCTACCGGCGTTGCATTAATGAGTACATCCGCATCGCCTCCGAAGGTAGCGGCTTCGCTGTAAAAAGGTTCAGTTTTACGGGACAGATGGATAATTTCACGTGCACCTAAATCGATCAGGGCTACATGAATCGTGTGAGCCGTGGCACCGTCACCAAGGACAATTACTTTTTGATCCTTAATATTGATGCCGGCCCACTCCAACATATAGATAAATCCGTCGTAGTCTGTATTGTGACCGTACCAACTCCCGTCGGTTTGGCGCACCATGGTATTGATGGCACCGATATGTTTGGCAGCGTCGGATAGGGTTTGGCAGGCACTCATGACGTCTTTTTTATAAGGAATCGTCACATTTAAACCTTTTAGTTCCGGTTGAGCTAAAAACTCTGTCAGCTCTTGAGGAGCTCGTTCGTACAGTACATAGTGGGGATTGCCCAGAGCATTATGAATTTGTGGCGAGTAGCTGTGCCCCAAGGTTTTGCCCAAAAGGCCAAAAGGGGTTAGAGCAGAATTTTGATTCATACGTGTCCTTTCCGTTTATTGGAATTGTCTTTTTCGGCCGGTTAACGGTGTTTTATGTCTATCAGTCGAGTTTAAGGTTATTGTCCAATAAAAAATCCAATAAAATTAAGGCGGTTACGGCTTCTACGACCGGTATGGCCCGAACAGCAATGCAAGGGTCATGGCGGCCTTTAATTTGTAAATCCGTATTGGCACCGGCTTCATAGCTGAAACTTGGTTGTACTTTGGCGATGGAAGCAGTCGGTTTCATGCCTACTTTTAGGACGAGCGGCATACCGTTGGTGATGCCTCCTTGAATACCGCCGCTGTTATTGTTTAAGGTGCGAACTTCACCGTTTTCCAAACGAAACGGATCATTTTGATTGGAACCGCGGTCGAGGCAACCGTCAAAACCGCTGCCAAAGGCAACGCCTTTAACACCCGGAATACCAAAGAGGGCCTGACTGAGGCGATTTTCGATGCCGTCAAAATTCGGGTTGCCCAGACCGGCCGGCAAGCTGGTGGCAAATAATTCAATGATGCCGCCCGTAGAATCACCTTCCTGGCGGAGTTCGTCAATATAGGTGATGGCTCTGAGGCGTGACTGTGAAGATACCATAGCTACGGTTTCGTGGCTTACTTTTTGCAGCGCATCCATGTCCGGATCGGTAAAGCTGATTGTTCGGTCTTGAACGGAACCGATTTGTTTTAAATGGGCTCCGATTTCAATGCCTTTGGCTTTAAGTATTTGAAGGGCAATGCCGCCGGCGCAGCAAAGGGGGGCCGTTAAGCGACCTGAGAAATGACCGCCGCCACGCATATCAACGGCCTCACCGTAACGCATGCGAGCCGTATAATCCGCATGGGACGGGCGAGGGATATCGCGCAGATTGTTATAATCTTTGGATTGTTGATTGGTGTTTTCAATATAAAAAGCCAGTGGTGAACCGCTGAGTTTACCGTTCACAAGGCCGCTCAGAAAGATCGGTTGATCCGCTTCTTTGCGCTGTGTCGTAATTAAACTTTGTCCCGGTGCACGTCGTTTCATAAAACGAGCAAGGGCGGCCTCATCAATTGAAATGCCGCAAGGCAGGCCGTCTACTACGGCGCCGATGGCTTTGCCGTGGGATGCACCAAATACGGAAATAGTAAGATTTTTGCCAAAACTCGAACTCATACGCGTCTCCTGTTTTGAATGGTTAATGTTATAGTTTTATATGTTTATAGTATTTATATAGTAAGTTTGGCAGCTGTCAGCCCGGGAATTATTCGGCATGACCGCCCAATTCATTCCAGTGTTTGAAAAATAAAGGATAGGATTTATTGATGGCCTGGCCGTCGGTAATAGTGATCGGGTCATCGCTGAATAGAGCCATGAGTGAAGCCGCCATGACAAGGCGATGATCATTATGTGAGGTTACGGTGCCGCCTGTAAGACGTCCCGTACCGTTGATGTACAGATTATCTCCTTCAATGTGAGCGGTTCCGCCTAAAGTGCGTACTAAATCGCGTACCGCCAATAAGCGGTCAGATTCTTTAAGGCGCAAACGTTCACCGTTAATAAACCAGCTTTCGCCTTCGATGCTGCAAGCCAGGGCAGCCAATACCGGCAACAAGTCGGGACATTGTTCTAAATCAACCGTAATCGGGTCGATGGCTCTGCCTTCACAATGAAGACGTAGCGGTGTTTTTATATTGTCCAATTGATCGTCTTCAATAACGGTACCGTCTTCGGTTTGCCATTCTACGGTTGTTCCGGCACAATCAATGATATCCAATATACGTTTATCCGCTTGGGTAGAATCCGGTTGTAAGTTGGTGATGGTAAGCGGCTGACCGGTGATGGCAGCCGCAACGAGCCAAATGGCACTATTTGACCAATCGCCTTCAATCGGATAATTTTCGAGGCCGTGGTAGTGTTGGCCTTTTGGTACGGTAAAACTGTTGCCGTCATCGGTTGTATAGGCCATAACGCCAAAATCTGCCATTACATGACGAGTTAACGTCACATAATCGCGAGATTGTAATGGCGTAGTGCTGTTTATTAAGGTATCTTCATCCAATTTCGGTGAAGCCAATAAGAGTCCGGAGAAAAACTGGCTGCTCACATTACCTACCATTTCAAAAAGGCCGCCCGTTAAATGACCGCTGATTGTAAACGGCGGTTTGGTTGCGGAAAAGGTGATGCCGTGAGCTTCCAATTGACTTTTCAGCGGTTCCAACGGCCGATCGGGTAAGCGACCGGCGGCGGTTACATCCGTGGTATCGCAAATGGCGGAACCCACCGATAAAAGGAGGCGCAAAGTCGTGCCTGATTCATGTGCATCAATTGTGCCGTGGCTTTGATTTTCGGGGATCGGTATAACGCGAACCCCACTCTCTGTTTTCTCAATAATGGCACCTAAACCGCGTAATGAGGCAATGGTGGCGTCAATATCTTCTGAATAGTGGGCAATCAGTAAGGTAGACGGACTGTCCGCCAAGGCGGCGGCAATGAGGGCCCGATGGGCATGTGCTTTAGCGGGAATCGCCGCAATGGTACCGGTTGGTATAGCGGCAGAGACCGTTTTAAATTCAGTGTTGGCGTTCGTAACCTTGATTGGTTCAAATTCAGATGGATTAGTTGGCACCATGATGTGTTACCTCCTTAATGGCATAATCGGCTAATTCGCTGTGATCCACAGTGCGTAGTTCGCAGTGGCCCCAACGAGTGGGATAGATAATCGTGATAGTTTGACCATGGCTTTTTTTATCGTGTAAAGCAGCTTGGCAAAGCTCCGTAGTACTGATTGTTGTAGTAATCGGTAACTTGTGAGCGGTGAGTAAATGTAAGAAATCGGTTAATTCGGATTCGCTGATGTGGCCGTTTTGATAAGCGGCGCGCATCAGCAGTGCCATGCCGATGCTGACAGCCATGCCGTGTTTGACGGTGAAATGACTGCAAAGCTCAATGCCGTGACCGAAGGTGTGACCGAAGTTGAGTAAGGCTCTCACGCCGGCTTCTTTTTCATCGGCACTGACAATTTTTGCTTTCGCTTTAACACATAAGGCGATAATAGCTTTAATATGAGCCAAATCGGTTTGCTGTAACGGCTTAGTCGCTAAATCGGCCAATAATTCGGGATAATCGAGCATGCCGTATTTGATGACCTCGCCGCAACCGTTACTGAATTCATCAGCCGGTAAGGTACTGATGGCTGTAGGATCGCAAAGAACCAAAATCGGTTGTTTGAACGCACCCCACAAATTTTTGCCCGCTTTTAAATTGACCGCTGTTTTACCACCTACGGAGGAGTCCACCGCAGCCAACAGGGATGTAGGCATTTGGATATAGTTGATACCGCGTAAATAGGTGGCCGCCGCAAAACCCGCCATGTCGCCCACTACACCGCCGCCCAGGGCAATGAGTAAATCCTTGCGAGTGAGGGCTTTTTCAGCCATGAATTCCACTAAATCTATGAGTCGTGAGGCATTTTTTTCAGCTTCACCATGGGGGAAGACGTATTCATATACCGTGTAGCCCGCTGCCGTAAGCTGATTCTTGACGAGTGAGCCATAGAGCGGTGCCACGTTGTCATCGCTGACGAGTACTGTGGGACAGGGCTTTTTGAGCGGCTCTATATAATCCGTAATATGTTGTAATACATTGTTTTCAATAATGACATCATAGGCAGTCGAGGCTTCGATATGAATACGTTCCATGATAACTCCTTAATCTGCATTTAAAATTTTGCGCATAGCAAATACTTCTTTGGTAAGGGAAGCAAATTGATCGGGACGCAATGCTTGCGGGCCGTCACAAAGGGCTTTAGCCGGATTGATGTGAACTTCAATCATGAGACCGTCGGCACCGCCACCTGTAGAAGCTAAGGACAACGGACGAACCATGCGGCTCATGCCGGCAGCGTGGCTCGGATCCATGATAATCGGTAAGTGACTTAGCTCGTGAATCATCGGAATAGCCGTTACATCAAGGGTGTTACGGGTTTTGGTTTCGAAGGTACGAATGCCGCGTTCGCAAAGTACGATTTGCGTATTGCCTTCGCTCATGATGTATTCGGCAGCCATCAACCATTCTTCGTAGGTAGCGGATAAGCCGCGTTTTAAGAGAACCGGTTTCTTTAATTTGCCCACTTCTTTGAGTAAGGTGAAGTTCTGCATATTACGGGCGCCGATTTGAAGCATGTCCACATTATCGAAATACTGTAATTGCGACGGATCCATGACTTCGGATACGATTGGTAAGCCGGTTTCTTTCTTGGCCAATTCCAATAAATGTAAACCTTCAGGCCCCATGCCTTGGAAGGAGTATGGCGAAGTACGCGGTTTGAAAGCACCGCCGCGAAGGATGGTAGCACCGGCTTCTTTGACGGCTTTGGCCGTAGCCAATACTTGTTCCGGTGTTTCTATGGAGCAAGGTCCGGCCATGATCGCGAAGTGGCCGCCCCCAATTTTTACGCCACTTACGTCTACGATGGTGTCTTCCGGATGGAATTTACGGTTCGCTTTTTTGAACGGTTCTTGAATACGAGTAACTTTTTCAACAATATCCAAGGATTCAATCTGGCGTTTGTCGACGAGTGAAGTATCGCCGATGAGGCCGATTAATGAGTAGTTATCGCCTTTGCTTGGATGTAAGGTAATTCCTTGCGCTTCCAATTTAAGGCGTAATTCTTGAATCTTCTCCGGACTGGCATTTTCCTTTAACGTAATAATCATCGTAATCTCTCCTCTTTCATCACTTATGAATATTTGAAAGCATGTTTCGTTCATAATTCATATCCTTTACTAATGCTTGTAAAACTTGCGCGGTTACCTCTAAAAGCAACATGACTACATTTTCAAACGAGTTGTTTTAAATCGGCTTACTGCGTATTTCCTTTAAAATGATAGTAAAAAAGGAGCTACCCGCGTGCACTACGGGTAGCTCCTTAACTATATTAAGCCTAACAATAATACCGAAATCAGCGTAGCCCAAATAGTCCTTTACCCGTAGCCTGGATAAAGAACCAAAAATAGAAGTATTGGCTGTTCATAGTGCTGATTGCTGAGTTCATTCTGTTGGCTCCTTTCTAAAGTGATTGCCAACATTATAAACCTACGATTCTATCTTGACAAGTCTTTTTTTGCAAAACATTCGTAAATTCCGGGTAAACTGAGTGTTTAGTTGATAAAGCTGAGTATTTCTGAAAGTATTGAAGTAATACTGTTTCGGTAAAAAGAAAGGCCGGCGAAGTGCCGGCCTTAATGGTTTTGACTGATTGTGGTGAATTATTCCAAATCGTCGAAATCGAAAGCGGCCGCTTTAGTATAGTTGGTAACTTTTGCTTCAAAGAAGTCCGTTTTAGTGCTGTTGAGGTTAGAGAAACTTTCAATCCAAGCCATAGGATTTTCCTTGATGTCAGGATAGAGATGTTTGAGGCCGATGGCCTCCAAACGAATGTTAGCCAAGTATTTGATATAGCGTTCAATCAATACATTGTTGATGCCGAGGATTTTGTCATCCGTAATATATTGACCCCAAGCAATTTCGTTTTCTGTACCTTGACGAAGCATATCGGTTAATTCGGCTTCCAATTCCGGTGTGAATAATTCGGGACGTTCCACGCGAAGTTCGCGAATTATATTTTGGAATAAAACAAGGTGAGTTACTTCATCACGATTGATGTATTTGAAAATCGTACTGGTAGCAGTCATCTTGCCTTGACGAGCCAAGGTGTAGAAGAAGCTGAAACCGGAGTAGAAGTAAATCCCTTCCAAAATGTAGTTCGCCATGATGGTGCGAATTAAATTATGCTCCGAAGGATCATCGCTGAAACGTTGGTAAATGTCGGCGATGAAGCGGTTACGTGCCAAGAGATGTTCATCTGTACGCCATTCGTCATAAATGCGGTCACGCGTAATCGGATTGGTTACGGTGTCCAAAATGTAGGAATAACTTTGAGCGTGAATTTCTTCTTGGAACGCTTGAATATTAAGTAAGGATGCCACTTCGGCAGCCGTAATATAGCGACTTAAGTTGGGTAAATTTTCACTTTGAATCGAATCAAGGAAGTTGAGGAAGGAAATAATTTTGTCAAACGCACGACGTTCGCTGTCAGTCAAAAACGGGAATTGTTTGATGTCTTCGTTCAGCGAGATTTCTTCCGGAATCCAGAAGTTGTTGAGCATGGTGCGATACATCGTTGTGGCCCAGTCATATTTAATACGGTTCCATTCACGCAAGTTGGTTGTATTGCCGCCAATCATGCTTTCGGTACCGCGCTCGCCGTGTTCGTTAAAAATTAATTTTTTATCCATAATGACATTCACCCTTTCTATATAAGTTCTTGTCTTTAGTATAGCATATTAAAGCAGTTAATCGATAAGAAAATTGCAGGTAACGGCAGCCAAAACAACGTATGACACTAAGTCCATAGGGCCGTTTGACTGCCGATTATCATGCGGTCTGTTAAGTTAATTTACATCAAGAGGAGCAGCTGGTGCATTCGTCCATTTCGAGGGACTGATTGCGGATGTAGTAAATCGTTTTTACACCCTGTTTGTACGCTTCCACATAAAGGTTGAGGATTTCTTTGGCCTTTACTTGCGGAGTGATGTACAAGTTGAAGGACTGAGCCTGGTCGATATGACGTTGGCGGGCAGCACAGGCACGAATGCTCCATTGCTGGTCAATCGTGTGAGCTTCTTTGTAGAGCCAGAACGTGGAATTATCGAGATCAGGTGCAGTTTTAGGAGTAAAGCTGCCTTTCTTTTCTTCGATGAAGAACTTTTTGAAAATAGGGTCGATACCGGCTGTTGTGTTGGCGATGTTGGATGTACTGCCGGTTGGGGCAACGGCCATGAGATAGCCGTTACGCAAGCCGTATTTAGCTACATCTTTACGTAACTGCTGCCAACGTTCGGAGGTATAGCCGCGACGTTCAAAGTAAGCGCCGGTTTCCCATTCGGAACCTTTGAAGGCAGGGTAAGCGCCTTTTTCTTTAGCAAGTTCCATGGACGCTTTAATTGCATAGTAAGCGATGTTTTCAAATAATTTGTCCGCAGCTTCGATGTGTTCTTCCGATTCCCATTGAATCTGGTGACGCACCAAGTAGTGGTGGTAACCGCTGGTACCGAGGCCGATGGCACGATATTTTTCGCTGGTCATCTTTGCTTCCGGTACCGGGAATTGGTTGATGGAAATAACATTGTCGAGCATGCGAATCTGAAGGGCTACATTTTCTTCCAATTCTTCGTCGGTGATTTTACCGAGGTTAATGGAGTTAAGGTTACATGTTACCATGTCGCCGGTTACAGTTTTGGTAGTGATGCTGCCGTCCGGATTGATGATTTCTTCGCTCAAGTTAGTGAAACCTACGTTTTGGGCAATTTCGTGACATAAGTTGGAGGCATAAATCATGCCGGCATGTTTATTCGGGTTGGTGCGGTTAGCCGTGTCGCGGAAGAAGATGAACGGCGTGCCTGTTTCAACGGCGCTGCGCATGATTTTTTTCATCATATCCAAAGCGCTAACCTGGATCGGGTGAAGTTCGGGATTGTTTTCACAAAGAAGATAATGTTCGGTGAAGGCTTTGTTATTTTCGTCTTCATCGTAAAAATCTTCTAAGTTGAAGCCCATAACCTGCTGTACTTCATGCGGATCGAAGAGGCTGAAGTTTTCACGAGCCATCAAGCGTTCCATGAAGATATCCGGAATGGAAATAGCCGGGAAGATGTCGTGAGCTTTACGACGATCGTCACCGTTGTTGGTACGAAGTTCTACGAATTCGTAGAAGTCTTTGTGCCAAATATCGAGCGTTACGGTAGCGCCGCCTTTACGTTTGCCAAGCTGGTCTACGGCTACGGCTGTATCGTTGTAAAGACGAATCCAAGGGATAACGCCGCCGGAGGAATTTTTGTAACCGCGAATATCACTGTTTAAGGCACGAACTTTACCCATGTAAATGCCGAGGGCACCGCCGTGTTTGGATACGCGGGAGAATTTGCTGTTTACATCGTAAATGGACCAAAGGTTGTCATCTACGCCGGAAATAAAGCAGCTGCTGAGCTGATGGAACGGGGTACCCGCATTAGCCAAGGTTGGTGTTGCGGTCGTCATTTTTAATTCGCTCATTAAGTCGTAGAATTTTTTTGCAAATTCCACTTTGCGATCCCCTTCGATGAGGGCGAGGTGCATAGCGATGGCCATGAAACGTTCCTGCGGCAATTCGTAAACTTCTTTGTCATAACCTTTTACAAGGTAACGATCGGCCAATAATTTGATGCCTTCGTAGTTGAAGAGGTAGTCGCGCTTCGGTTTGATGTAATCGCCTAATTCTTCAAGTTCTTCTTCGGTATATTTAGTGAGGAAGAAATCGGCATAGCGTTTAGCTTCTACTAATTTTTTTACCAATGCAGGGAAGTTGCCGTAACCGAACGCTTTGTATTTGCGTTGGATAGCCGCTTCTTTATACAAGTCGAAAAGGAACAGGCGTGCTGCTACATATTGCCAATCCTGGTTCATGCGGTTAACCATGTTACCGTAACCGTCGTCTACTTTTTGGATAACTTTTTCGATTGCTGTCTGCACTAAGATTTTCTGGATTTCTTTAGTGCTCATGCCGTCAACAAATTGCAATTTGGAGTCCATTTCGAGTTCGATAGGATCGCAACTTTCGAGCCCCAAGCAGGCGAAGGCAATCATTTTTTTAGTTTTCTCTACCGAGAGCGGTTCGTAATGGCCGTCTCGTTTTTTAATCATAATAGCCATGAATTAAGGTTCCTTCCCGTTACAAAGTTTTACACATAAAAATATGGCTCGCAAACAGTGACTTCACCGTGTTTACGTAAGCCGTTGATACACTCATACCCTCAAAATACATCTATTTGGTAATATCGATGAGTTGTATTATAAATCAATATCTTGTATACGATATTACTTATCATATACAAGATACACCTCATTATACTATTTTTCGACGGGCAAAAGAAAGAGGAGAATTACATTTTGTATTGAATATTTTGCATATGGTTAATGTTGATTTTGCTTTTTGAAATTTTGCGGCTTGACAATGTAGGATGGCAGGAATGTATAAGGGTGTAAGCAGGTTCACAAGAAATGGTGATTCGCTTATGACGTTTGCAAACGGTCAATGAGAATTGTGAGAATTCAAGAGTACATGTACTTTTTAGTAATAAGGGAAAAACGGTGCTGACACAGGTATGTATGCTTTTTAGTCATACATAGGCAGGGTACCGGGCAGATTTTTTACTTCAGGAGGCAAATATGGCTACAGGAACTATGAATGTTTTGAAAAAAGAATTACAACTCGTATTTTTAGATGATACCAACAAAGAAACTACGGTGAGAATCAGCGTTCCGAAAGAGGATGTGAGCTTGACTGCGGCTAAAACGGTGGCAGATATGATGCTGGCCAAACATTTTATGACCAGTGCTAAGGGGAAGGCCTTGAGCGGCTTCAAAGGGGCGTATGTGGTAGAAAATAACAGCGCACCGTTGGTAGATTAATTTTGGGGCAGAGTCGGAAACTGATTCCGGAGCAGCGTTGGAGATTAAATCCGGCGTACTATTTAAAAGATAATATATTAGGAGGTTAATTATGGCAGACGCAACAGTAAAAGAAGTAGTAAAAATTCAGATTCGTTTAGATTTGGGCGATAAAAAGGTAAAATCCATCAATATCGGTAATGTTAATCCGGAACTTGGTAACGCGGATTTTGAAGAAGTCGGTCAGGCTATGGCTAATCTTTGTGCTTATCCTTATAAAGATGTGGTTCGTGTAGAAACAACAACCATGACGCCACAGGCGTAATTAATAATTTGAATAAAAAGTAATAATTAAGAAGAGCGGTGTAATCTGTTAAAACAGGTTACACCGCTTTTTTGTTGAATATTTTCGTAATAAAACGTGCCTGTGGTATAGGCAGTTTTTGTCAATTTAAGTTATAATAAAAGTGGTTAATTGTAAACTGAAATTGAACATATAAAAAATCCATAGTGAATACCGA
>OCAO01000431.1_pt1 | contig 15492 bp, 15 predicted proteins | sample 1477151 | NCBI WGS metagenome assembly OCAO01 (sample SAMEA2580298, study PRJEB22360) | human gut metagenome | biome: human gut; feature: human-associated habitat; material: faeces | place: Denmark | collected 2008/2010 | reverse complement strand
ATGGAAGCCACGCAAGCACCTTAAAATCACCATCATACACTAAATCAGTAAGTTGGCAGCATTACCGATTGTGCTAAATCTTTGCTATGTGAAATACCAAGTAGTGTTTGTGCGTTGTTTGCGTGATCCAGAGCCTGTTTAAGTAATGCCACTTGCTGACTTTCTGTCGTTGCCATGTCCTCAGTCAGAAGTTCTACATAAGCGCTCATGCTATTAATGACTTCCATTGAAGCCAGTAATTTTTCTTTCTCGAAAGGGACTAATTGTACTTTTTTTGTATTTGGCCCAGGGCGCTGGCATAATTTTCCGCCATTACCATCACCGCCTATATCTATGGTATAATCAGGTCGCAATGCACAATCCGGATTAGTCGCATAAAAATTAACAAGGAAGTTTTCACGAGAAGCATAGTATTGTTTAAAGAAACTTGCATTCGCCGCAACCGCCTTGTTACCCGCAGTAATAACAGTTTCAGCTTGTTCATTCTTCAATGCTTCGGTTGCACAACCTGAAAGCATTAACAGCGATAGAAATATTCCACTATATCTAATCATAACCCACCTCTTGACGTTGAGTTTATCTCAGATAATTAAATAGTAATGTGGCTATTTCCTGGTAATATTCATAAGCAAGTATGAAATTAAATTAAAATACTGCGACTATTTATCATACTTCAAATGAAGAAAAGGCCCCGCAGGGCCTTTATTTTATACTTAACTTAAATTAACCGTTATTATTACGTCCGCCAGAACGACGACCGCCGCTCACCTGACTGTGACGTTTCACCGCACGACGAATCTGATTCGCCTTCATGCGACGACGGTCTTTTTCTACAGCGACTTTAGAGCTGGTTTCTGGCGGTAGCTCCACCAGTTCGCGCAGATAGTTAGTCTGGGCGAGGTCCAGCTCCGTCCAGCCACCGCGTGGCAGACCTTTTGGCAGTGGGATATCACCGTAACGAACACGAATCAGGCGGCTTACCTGCACACCAACCGCTTCCCAAAGACGACGAACTTCACGGTTACGGCCTTCGGTCAGAGTCACGTTGTACCACTGGTTGATCCCTTCGCCGCCGCTGAACTTGATGGTTTTAAAGGCTGCCGGACCATCTTCCAACTGCACGCCACGACTCAAATCACGCAGTTTCGCGTCGTCAACCTGACCAAATACACGCACGGCATATTCACGTTCAACTTCACGGCTTGGGTGCATTAAACGGTTTGCCAGTTCACCATCGGTGGTGAACAGCAGCAGACCACAGGTATTAACGTCCAGGCGACCCACGGCAATCCAGCGTGCGCCACGCAGTTTTGGCAGACGGTCAAACACCGTTGGACGTCCTTCAGGATCGTTACGGGTACACAACTCACCTTCCGGTTTGTAATAGGCCAGAACGCGACAAATTTGTTCAGCGGACTCACGTACCGAAATCAGGTGACCATCGATACGGATTTTCAATCCAGGGGTAACTTCAACGCGATCGCCGAGTTTAGCAATTTTGCCATCAACACTCACACGACCGGCTTCAATAATAGATTCGATTTCACGGCGAGAGCCGTGGCCGGCACGCGCCAGCACTTTCTGTAGCTTTTCGCTCATAGAGCTTCCTTTTGGTGTCGCCTTCCCAGGCGTCTGATATGCTTTTGTGCAACAGTGAGTCAGAACTTACATCTGACTCACTGATAGTAAAGTCTGTTTGAACTCTTCAGGCCTTAAGTAAACGACTCGACGTTTATCGGCCTGGCTTTGAGGCGCAACATACTACACTATCTTTATGGTTAAAGCTTGTTTCGATTAATATCAGCTTGATTACCAGCCACTACCGCCTCCGCCACCAGCGCCAGAACCACCACCGGAATAGCTCCGCCCCAACAAACTGGTATAGGCCCCGCAACTCAGGTGCGTCTGTAATGAGAACAAAACGCCACTACGGGCAATTTCCGGGGCGCGAACAGCCGCTGTGAGTGATGGGGTGATACGTGCTGCCCATTCTCTGCCAAGGTTTGCCGAGACCGCCCAACCTAACAAAGCGTAATCCAGTTTCCGTGTTTCCCCTTTCCTCCGCCGCCCACTGTGTGTTGCTGCCTCTTTACGCGCAAGATAGTTAACGATAGCTTCACCGCGGGCATAACGTTGCTGCCCAGTTTGGGTAAACTTTGGCAGAAAAATATACCCCATGCCAGTGAGATAACCGGTCAGGAAAACAGCGCTAAAATAACCCGCTGGCATATACCAGTAAAAGAATACATCTCCGACATTGATATAGAGAGAATAAAAGGCCACGCCTGAACAAATCAGCGGTAAAAACAAAGTGATGATTACACGATTAACGCAAGGCTTGTCATCATCGCGGGCAAACAAAAGCTCAAGGGAACAAAATAAAAAAGGAAGAAGCCAGCAGATCATAATAAACATATCGCCAACCAGACTCATTCCTGCCCAACCTACGGGACTCAGGTTACCGTAGAGAATGACCGCCAATATCGCCATTCCGCCCCATTGCAAAAACGTATCAGGCCGGTAAAACGAAGACTTTTTACGCGGCAGATAAAATTTCTGCATCCGTAAAAATGCCCTGCGTAAGACTCTGTTGCGTCTCCCCGTAAGAACGACCTTATCGCCTTTACGAAATAACGCTTCCAGTAATAACTGCTCTGCGGGCAGTAATACCGCATTATTTCTGGTCGCGCCTTCATTAACACGAATCAGGATTTGCTGGTTCTTATCATACTGATCTTCCAGATGAATTTTTCCTTTCACAATCAGATTTACGATATCGGCACAAAAACCTTTATCGTCGTAAACCAGCTTCGCATCGAGACGTAACATGCCGGGCGTGTAATCTGGCGGAATGACATCGGTTTCAATCACATCTACCGGCGTAAATTGCGGCCTGCGCTTCCAGAGATATAACCATCCACAAACCAGGAATAGACAAGGAAACCAAATTAACAACGATGACGTGGAGGGTAAAAGAAGATGGCTGAAAATATTCGTCGTTTGTGGAGCCGGGGCATTGCTAAGTAAAGCGTGAGGCCAGCGGTAGAGTACCGTGAAATCTTCACGATAAAACGGATCGCGGGATTCAATTCTTCCGTCCTCAAGGATGCGGCCATTTCGATATGTGTCGCCCTCTTCTCCAGTAAAGAGATCGATTTCGCTAAATGGATTACCCGCAATATCAGGCAACTTGAGTGAAAATAGGGTCTTATAAATTTCAAACGGCCAGTGGTTACCGGTCACGTTCCAGATTAGCAGATCAGAATCCCCTTCACGCAGGAAAGCATTTTTAACCTGATAATGAATTTGATAATGATAGTCGCCTTGAGGCAAGAAACGTTGTTTATCGCCCACGACAATACTCATTAACCCGATATGCCAGTCAAGATGCCAGGGTTCAGGAATACCATCACGGGTGACGCCAACAATATGATAGTTCAGCAGTGCAGCGTCCCCATCAGGCTGCATCCAGAGTCGCGGTAAATCACGATAAAATCCGTGCTTAATCTGCTGATTTCGCGCCTGAAAATGAATATTTTCTTTGATGTCGAGCACCCCATCCGGTTGCAGAGTGGCTTCAACATCAAAGAGCGAGATCCCTTCTTCATAAGAAGGGATCTCCGTGTTTTCCGCATAACTTAGAGATGATACAAACAGCCCTGCTATCAACAGCAAAATGCAGCGAAACTTCCCTGCCATAGTCTTCCATCCGTGGAACGCAATTTGTTATAAGAAAGGCTTCACATCACCTACGCCTTCACGCACCACGACCGGCGTATCATCGGTAAGATCAATAACCGTTGTTGGTTTCTGCCCGAGATAGCCGCCGTGAATAATCAAATCCACCTGTTTTTCCAGACGGTCTTTAATTTCTTCCGGATCGGATTCGGTAAATTCACTGCCTGGCAGCATTAGCGAAGTGGAAAGCATCGGTTCGCCCAGTGCTTCAAGCAGCGCCTGCGCAATCGGGTTAGACGGCACGCGCATACCGATGGTTTTGCGTTTTTCCTGCAACAGACGGCGTGGCACCTCCTTCGTCCCCTTCAGGATGAAGGTATAGTTGCCTGGCGTGTTGTTTTTCATCAAACGAAACGCAACGTTATCGACAAATGAATAGGTCGAGAGTTCAGAAAGATCGCGACACATCAGGGTAAAGTTGTGACCGTCCGGCAGCTGGCGAATACGACAAATACGCTCCATCGCGTTTTTATCTTCAATTTTACAGCCGAGCGCATAGCCGGAATCAGTTGGATAAACAATCACCCCGCCTTTACGCACGATCTCCACCGCCTGGTTGATCAGACGTTGCTGCGGGTTATCAGGATGAATATAAAAAAACTGGCTCATAATTCCCTCTCTGTGGTGTTCTGCGGCTGTTCCCATAGCTGCCAGACGCCTTCAACGCCTGCGGGCAGCCAGAGTTTACGACCCAGTTCGATCCACGGGCATGGCTGATGAAAATCAGATCCTTGTGATGCCCATAAATGATGCTGACGCGCAAGTGTCGCCAGCTGGGTGCGTTCATTGGGCGATTGCTGGCACTGCGCGACTTCCATCGCGTCGCCGTGGTGTTCGGCAAAATGCGCAACCAATCTTTTCAGCCATTTAGCACTAAGATTGTACCGCCCAGGATGAGCTAGCACCGCCTTACCGCCAGAATGATGAATGACATCAATAGCTTGTTCTATTGTACACCACTGTGGCGGAACGTATCCGGTTTTCCCGCGCGCCAGATACTTTTTAAAGACATCCGCCATTGAACTGGCTTTTCTGCACTCCACAAGGAAACGCGCAAAATGACCGCGCGTCACCGCACCGCCCTGCGCCAGTCGTTGCGCGCCTTCCAGTGCCCGAGGTATTTGCGCTTTTTCAAGTCTTTCGGCAATCAGCTGCGCCCGCTGATTGCGCCGTTCTGTCTGCTGCGCGAGGAACTCGCACATTAGCGGATGAGTAATATCAATATTCAGCCCGACAATATGAATTTCATGATTTTCCCAGACCGTGGAAATTTCCACGCCGGGAATAAGATTCAGCGCCAGTCCCGAACGTGAAATTTCCTCTCTTGCTGGTGCAATTGCAGCTGTGGTGTCATGGTCGGTGATCGCCAGGGTGCCGACGCGCATCTCGACTGCACGGTGCACCAATGCTTCTGGCGTCAGGCAGCCATCGGAAGCTGTGGTATGGCTGTGCAGGTCGTAAATCACTGCGTAATTCGTGTCGCTCAAGGCGCACTCCCGTTCTGGATAATGTTTTTTGCGCCGACATCATAACGGTTCTGGCAAATATTCTGAAATGAGCTGTTGACAATTAATCATCGAACTAGTTAACTAGTACGCAAGTTCACGTAAAAAGGGTATCGACAATGAAAGCAATTTTCGTATTGAAAGGTTGGTGGCGCACTTCCTGAAACGGGCAGTGTATTCACCATGCGTAAAGCAATCAGATACCCAGCCCGCCTAATGAGCGGGCTTTTTTTTGAACAAAATTAGAGAATAACAATGCAAACACAAAAACCGACTCTCGAACTGCTAACTTGCAAAGGCGCTTATCGCGACAACCCGACTGCGCTTTTTCACCAGTTGTGTGGGGATCGTCCGGCAACGCTGCTGCTGGAATCCGCAGATATCGACAGCAAAGATGATTTAAAAAGTCTATTGCTAGTGGACAGTGCGCTGCGCATTACAGCATTAGGTGACACTGTCACTATTCAGGCACTTTCCGGCAATGGCGAAGCCCTGTTGGCATTACTGGATAACGCCCTGCCTGCGGGTGTGGAAAATGAACAATCACCAAACTGCCGCGTGCTGCGCTTCCCTCCTGTCAGTCCATTGCTGGATGAAGACGCCCGCTTATGCTCCCTTTCGGTTTTTGACGCTTTCCGCATATTGCAGAATCTGTTGAATGTACCGAAGGAAGAACGAGAAGCAATGTTCTTCGGCGGCCTGTTCTCTTATGACCTTGTGGCGGGGTTTGAAGATTTACCGCAATTGTCAGCGGAAAATAACTGCCCTGATTTCTGTTTTTATCTCGCTGAAACGCTGATGGTGATTGACCATCAGAAGAAAAGCACCCGCATTCAGGCCAGCCTGTTTACTCCAAATGAAGAAGAAAAACAACGTCTCACTGCTCGCCTGAACGAACTTCGCCAGCAACTGACCGAAACCGCGCCACCGCTGCCGGTAGTTTCCGTGCCGCATATGCTTTGTGAATGTAATCAGAGCGATGAAGAGTTCGGTGGCGTAGTGCGTTCGTTGCAAAAAGCGATTCGCGCCGGAGAAATTTTCCAGGTGGTGCCATCTCGCCGTTTCTCTCTGCCCTGCCCGTCACCACTGGCGGCCTATTACGTGCTGAAAAAGAGTAATCCCAGCCCGTACATGTTTTTTATGCAGGATAATGATTTCACCCTGTTTGGCGCGTCGCCGGAAAGTTCGCTCAAGTATGACGCCACCAGCCGCCAGATTGAGATTTACCCGATTGCCGGAACACGTCCACGCGGTCGTCGTGCCGATGGTTCACTGGACAGAGACCTCGACAGCCGCATCGAACTGGAAATGCGTACCGATCATAAAGAGCTTTCTGAACATCTGATGCTGGTGGATCTCGCCCGTAATGATCTGGCACGCATTTGCACGCCCGGCAGCCGCTACGTCGCCGATCTTACCAAAGTTGACCGTTACTCTTACGTGATGCACCTGGTCTCCCGCGTGGTCGGTGAGCTGCGCCACGATCTCGACGCCCTGCACGCTTACCGCGCCTGTATGAATATGGGGACGTTAAGCGGTGCGCCGAAAGTACGCGCTATGCAGTTAATTGCCGAAGCAGAAGGTCGTCGCCGCGGCAGCTACGGCGGCGCGGTAGGTTATTTCACCGCAAATGGCGATCTCGACACCTGCATTGTGATCCGCTCGGCGCTCGTGGAAAACGGTATCGCCACCGTGCAAGCCGGTGCTGGCGTAGTCCTTGATTCTGTTCCGCAGTCGGAAGCCGACGAAACCCGTAATAAAGCCCGCGCTGTACTGCGCGCTATTGCCACCGCGCATCATGCACAGGAGACTTTCTGATGGCTGACATTCTGCTACTCGATAATATCGACTCTTTTACGTACAACCTGGCAGATCAGTTGCGCAGCAATGGTCATAACGTGGTGATTTACCGCAACCATATTCCGGCGCAGACCTTAATTGAACGCCTGGCGACGATGAGCAATCCGGTGCTGATGCTTTCTCCTGGCCCCGGTGTGCCGAGCGAAGCCGGTTGTATGCCGGAACTCCTCACCCGCTTGCGTGGCAAGCTGCCAATTATTGGCATTTGCCTCGGACATCAGGCGATTGTCGAAGCTTACGGGGGCTATGTCGGTCAGGCGGGCGAAATTCTTCACGGTAAAGCGTCGAGCATTGAACATGACGGTCAGGCGATGTTTGCCGGATTAACAAACCCACTACCGGTTGCGCGTTATCACTCGTTAGTTGGCAGTAACATTCCGGCCGGTTTAACCATCAATGCCCATTTTAATGGCATGGTGATGGCGGTGCGTCACGATGCGGATCGCGTTTGCGGTTTCCAGTTTCATCCAGAGTCCATTCTTACTACCCAGGGTGCTCGCCTGCTGGAACAGACGCTGGCCTGGGCTCAGCAGAAACTAGAGCCAACCAACACGCTGCAACCGATTCTGGAAAAACTGTATCAGGCGCAGACCCTTAGCCAGCAGGAAAGCCACCAGCTATTTTCAGCGGTGGTGCGTGGCGAACTGAAACCGGAACAACTGGCGGCAGCGCTGGTGAGCATGAAAATTCGCGGCGAGCACCCGAATGAAATCGCCGGGGCAGCAACCGCGCTACTGGAAAACGCCGCGCCGTTCCCGCGCCCGGATTATCTGTTTGCCGATATCGTCGGTACTGGCGGTGACGGCAGCAACAGTATCAATATTTCTACCGCCAGTGCGTTTGTCGCCGCGGCCTGCGGGCTGAAAGTGGCGAAACACGGCAACCGTAGCGTCTCCAGTAAATCCGGCTCGTCGGATCTGCTGGCGGCGTTCGGTATTAATCTTGATATGAACGCCGATAAATCGCGCCAGGCGCTGGATGAGTTAGGCGTCTGTTTCCTCTTTGCGCCGAAATATCACACCGGATTCCGCCATGCAATGCCGGTTCGCCAGCAACTGAAAACCCGCACCCTGTTCAATGTTCTGGGGCCATTAATTAACCCGGCGCATCCTCCGCTGGCGTTAATTGGTGTCTACAGCCCGGAGCTGGTGCTGCCGATTGCCGAAACCTTGCGCGTGCTGGGGTATCAACGCGCGGCGGTGGTGCACAGCGGCGGGATGGATGAAGTTTCATTACACGCGCCGACAATCGTTGCCGAACTGCATGACGGCGAAATTAAAAGCTATCAGCTCACCGCAGAAGACTTTGGCCTGACACCCTACCACCAGGAGCAATTGGCAGGCGGAACACCGGAAGAAAACCGTGACATTTTAACACGCTTGTTACAAGGTAAAGGCGACGCCGCCCATGAAGCAGCCGTCGCGGCGAATGTCGCCATGTTAATGCGCCTGCATGGCCATGAAGATCTGCAAGCCAATGCGCAAACCGTTCTTGAGGTACTGCGCAGTGGTTCCGCTTACGACAGAGTCACCGCACTGGCGGCACGAGGGTAAATGATGCAAACCGTTTTAGCGAAAATCGTCGCAGACAAGGCGATTTGGGTAGAAACCCGCAAAGAGCAGCAACCGCTGGCCAGTTTTCAGAATGAGGTTCAGCCGAGCACGCGACATTTTTATGATGCACTTCAGGGCGCACGCACGGCGTTTATTCTGGAGTGTAAAAAAGCGTCGCCGTCAAAAGGCGTGATCCGTGATGATTTCGATCCGGCACGCATTGCAACCGTCTACAGAAATTACGCTTCGGCAATTTCGGTGCTGACTGACGAGAAATATTTTCAGGGGAGCTTTGATTTCCTCCCCATCGTCAGCCAAATCGCCCCGCAGCCGATTTTATGTAAAGACTTTATTATCGACCCTTACCAGATCTATCTGGCGCGCTATTACCAGGCCGATGCCTGCTTATTAATGCTTTCAGTACTGGATGACGAACAATATCGCCAGCTTGCAGCCGTCGCCCACAGTCTGGAGATGGGTGTGCTGACCGAAGTCAGTAATGAAGAGGAACTGGAGCGCGCCATTGCATTGGGGGCAAAGGTCGTTGGCATCAACAACCGCGATCTGCGCGATTTGTCGATTGATCTCAACCGTACCCGCGAGCTTGCGCCGAAACTGGGGCACAACGTGACGGTAATCAGCGAATCCGGCATCAATACTTACGCTCAGGTGCGCGAGTTAAGCCACTTCGCTAACGGTTTTCTGATTGGTTCGGCGTTGATGGCCCATGACGATTTGAACGCCGCCGTGCGCCGGGTGTTGCTGGGTGAGAATAAAGTGTGTGGCCTGACGCGTGGGCAAGATGCTAAAGCCGCTTATGACGCGGGCGCGATTTACGGTGGGTTGATTTTTGTTGCGACATCACCGCGTTGCGTCAACGTTGAACAGGCGCAGGAAGTGATGGCTGCGGCACCGTTGCAGTATGTTGGCGTGTTCCGCAATCACGATATTGCCGATGTGGTGGACAAAGCTAAGGTGTTATCGCTGGCGGCAGTGCAACTGCATGGTAATGAAGATCAGCTGTATATCGACACTCTGCGTGAGGCTCTGCCAGCACACGTCGCCATCTGGAAGGCTTTAAGTGTCGGTGAAACTCTTCCCGCGCGCGATTTTCAGCACATCGATAAATATGTATTCGACAACGGTCAGGGCGGGAGCGGACAATGTTTCGACTGGTCACTGTTAAACGGTCAATCGCTTGGCAACGTTCTGCTGGCGGGGGGCTTAGGCGCAGATAACTGCGTGGAAGCGGCACAAACCGGCTGCGCCGGACTTGATTTTAATTCTGCTGTAGAGTCGCAACCGGGCATCAAAGACGCACGTCTTTTGGCCTCGGTTTTCCAGACGCTGCGCGCATATTAAGGAAAGGAACAATGACAACATTACTTAACCCCTATTTTGGTGAGTTTGGCGGCATGTACGTGCCACAAATCCTGATGCCTGCTCTGCGCCAGCTGGAAGAAGCTTTTGTCAGTGCGCAAAAAGATCCTGAATTTCAGGCTCAGTTCAACGACCTGCTGAAAAACTATGCCGGGCGTCCAACCGCGCTGACCAAATGCCAGAACATTACAGCCGGGACGAACACCACGCTGTATCTGAAGCGCGAAGATTTGCTGCACGGCGGCGCGCATAAAACTAACCAGGTGCTGGGACAGGCGTTGCTGGCGAAGCGGATGGGTAAAACGGAAATCATCGCCGAAACCGGAGCCGGTCAGCATGGCGTGGCGTCGGCCCTTGCCAGCGCCCTGCTCGGCCTGAAATGCCGTATTTATATGGGTGCCAAAGACGTTGAACGCCAGTCGCCAAACGTTTTTCGTATGCGCTTAATGGGTGCGGAAGTGATCCCGGTACATAGCGGTTCCGCGACGCTGAAAGATGCCTGTAACGAGGCGCTGCGCGACTGGTCCGGCAGTTATGAAACCGCGCACTATATGCTGGGCACCGCAGCTGGCCCACATCCTTATCCGACCATTGTCCGTGAGTTTCAGCGAATGATTGGCGAAGAAACCAAAGCACAGATTCTGGAAAGAGAAGGTCGCCTGCCGGATGCGGTTATCGCCTGTGTTGGCGGCGGTTCGAATGCCATCGGCATGTTTGCAGATTTCATCAACGAAACCGACGTCGGCCTGATTGGTGTGGAGCCTGGCGGCCACGGTATCGAAACTGGCGAGCACGGCGCACCGTTAAAACATGGTCGCGTGGGCATCTATTTCGGTATGAAAGCGCCGATGATGCAAACCGAAGACGGGCAAATTGAAGAGTCTTACTCCATTTCTGCCGGGCTGGATTTCCCGTCCGTCGGCCCGCAACATGCGTATCTCAACAGCACTGGACGCGCTGATTACGTGTCTATTACCGACGATGAAGCCCTGGAAGCCTTTAAAACGCTTTGCCTGCATGAAGGGATCATCCCGGCGCTGGAATCCTCCCACGCCCTGGCCCATGCGCTGAAAATGATGCGCGAAAATCCGGAAAAAGAGCAGCTACTGGTGGTTAACCTTTCCGGTCGCGGCGATAAAGACATCTTCACCGTTCACGATATTTTGAAAGCACGAGGGGAAATCTGATGGAACGCTACGAATCTCTATTTATCCGTTTGAAGGAGCGCCATGAAGGCGCATTCGTTCCTTTCGTCACGCTCGGTGATCCGGGCATTGAGCAGTCGCTGAAAATTATCGATACGCTAATTGAAGCCGGTGCTGACGCGCTGGAGTTAGGTATCCCCTTCTCCGACCCACTGGCGGATGGCCCGACCATTCAAAACGCCACTCTGCGCGCCTTTGCGGCAGGTGTGACTCCGGCACAATGTTTTGAAATGCTGGCACTGATTCGCCAGAAACACCCGACCATTCCCATTGGCCTGTTGATGTATGCCAATCTGGTGTTTAACAAAGGCGTTGATGAGTTTTATGCCCAGTGCGAAAAAGTCGGCGTCGATTCGGTGCTGGTTGCCGATGTGCCAGTTGAAGAGTCCGCGCCCTTCCGCCAGGCCGCGTTGCGTCATAATGTCGCACCTATCTTTATTTGCCCGCCGAATGCCGACGATGATTTGCTGCGCCAGATAGCCTCCTACGGTCGTGGATACACCTATTTATTGTCACGTGCGGGCGTGACCGGCGCAGAAAACCGCGCCGCGTTACCCCTCAATCATCTGGTCACGAAGCTGAAAGAATACAATGCTGCGCCTCCATTGCAGGGATTTGGTATTTCCGCCCCGGATCAGGTAAAAGCAGCGATTGATGCAGGAGCTGCGGGCGCGATTTCTGGTTCGGCCATCGTTAAAATCATCGAGCAACATATTAATGAGCCAGAGAAAATGCTGGCGGCACTGAAAGCTTTTGTACAACCGATGAAAGCGGCGACGCGCAGTTAATCCCACAGCCGCCAGTTCCGCTGGCGGCATTTTTACTTTCTTTAACGAAGCCGGAAAAATCCTAAATTCATTTATTATTTATCTTTTTACCGTTTCGCTTACCCCTGTCGAACGTCAACTTACGTCTTTTTTCCGCCCAACAGTAATATAATCAAACAAATTAATCCCGCAACATAACACCAGTAAAGTCAATAATTTTCTCTAAGTCACTTATTCCTCAGGCAATTGTTAATACATCCAGAACGTTCCTCAAAATATATTTTTCCACTTTCTTCTCGTTACGCTTAATTTGACTAATTCTCATTAACGACTAATTTTAATGAGTGTCGACACACAACACTCATATTATTGAAACAATGCAACGCAACGGGAGAAATAACATGGCCGAACATCGTGGTGGTTCAGGAAATTTCGCCGAAGACCGTGAGAAGGCATCCGACGCAGGCCGTAAAGGCGGTCAGCATAGCGGCGGTAATTTTAAAAATGATCCGCAACGCGCATCTGAAGCGGGTAAAAAAGGCGGTCAACAAAGCGGTGGTAATAAATCAGGAAAATCCTGATTCACCGTTCATTATTAATATCAGCTGATAAAGATAATTGCATCTGCGGGCCGTATGGCTCGCAGTGATTTCACTGGAGAAAAATATGAATATGAAGACCATTGAAGATGTATTTATTCACCTGCTTTCAGACACCTACAGTGCAGAAAAACAATTAACCCGTGCACTGGCAAAACTCGCTAGAGCAACATCAAACGAAAAATTAAGTCAGGCTTTTCATGCGCACCTCGAGGAAACTCATGGACAGATTGAACGAATTGATCAAGTTGTGGAATCTGAATCGAACCTGAAAATTAAGCGCATGAAATGTGTGGCAATGGAAGGTCTCATTGAAGAAGCTAATGAGGTTATCGAAAGCACCGAGAAAAACGAAGTGCGTGATGCCGCATTGATTGCCGCTGCACAGAAAGTCGAGCACTATGAGATCGCCAGTTACGGGACATTAGCGACGCTGGCTGAACAATTAGGTTACCGTAAAGCAGCTAAGCTTCTGAAAGAAACTCTTGAAGAAGAAAAGGCCACCGACATCAAACTGACTGATCTGGCCCTTAATAACGTAAATAAGAAAGCCGAAAATAAAGCCTGAAATATGAACTTTAACTTTTAGTCATTTTATAAAGAGGACATTTTCATGAATCGTATTGAACATTATCATGACTAGTTACGTGACGCCCACGCAATGGAAAAGCAAGCCGAATCTATGCTTGAATCCATGGCCAGCCGTATAGATAATTATCCTGAACTACGCGCTCGTATTGAACAACATCTTAGTGAAACCAAAAACCAGATTGTTCAACTGGAAACTATTCTTGATCGTAATGACATTTCACGTTCAGTCATTAAAGATTCCATGAGTAAAATGGCTGCGCTTGGGCAGTCAATCGGTGGTATATTCCCTTCTGATGAAATAGTCAAAGGCTCTATTAGCGGATATGTCTTCGAGCAATTTGAAATCGCCTGTTATACCTCACTCTTAGCAGCAGCAAAAAATGCCGGTGATACAGCCTCAATTCCGATTATCGAAGCGATTTTAAATGATGAAAAGCACATGGCCGACTGGCTAATTCAGCATATTCCGCAAACAACTGAGAAATTCTTAATTCGCTCTGAAACTGATGGCGTAGAAGCGAAGAAATAATACCCTTTATACCATGTCCTTATTGACCCCGTAATTACGGGGTCATTTTTGTGCGGAATTAAAAACGATATCCTGCTGAGAACATAAACACCCACGGATCGAGGCGTACGCTATCGTGTTGCTGTGCACCGCCCAGTTTATAATTGGCAGTCGTATCAATATCCATGTACCACACTGGTAGATTATAAAAAATGTAATAACAAGCTGTTTATAAAAGGAAAAACAACCTTTTGCGATGATTTTTTATACAGTTACTCTGTGTTTTTAACCGCTTGATTTTTTTAAAGTCTTTTTTTGTTTTGCAGAGGATTATCCCTTCCCTTATAGATCATTTCATAAACAACGGATAGTACAATGTACACACGATTGTCAAAATTCACCAATGATGGGCTCACCATCTTAAGAGCCGTAGACAAAGATACTGCGCAAGAGTTCGTTCATGAAATGCTGCAGTAAGTCTGAGAAACTCGAATGCCGGGTTTATTCAGTAAAATTTTCTGCTCATTGTTTTGTTAAATAGCTCAGAAACGACTTTCTATACCAGATTATTTTATTAATACAGACCCGACAATGTTATTCATTAATAAATACAAAGCCGGGTCTGACTTTGCACTATTTATATTTTAAAGCATCAGGACCACGAGCCTGTGCCACCTGCAACACCCGATACTGTTGACACACCACCTCCCTCGAAATGCCCCAAAAGATTTGATGCAGAATCAAAAAACAATACACTACAAAATACAGGGGTCATTGTTATCTGGAAGCTAACCGTATTTGTATACAGATCATCCAAATCATCTGTATATAAGTCACCAAACAGCACACCACCACCTGGAGATGATAATCCTCCTGCATTTCCCGAAAAATGTTTTCCACCTTCACTGGTGATCTGAGTGTCTACTTTTATATAAAATATTGCACTAGCTAATGTAGTTTTTGCTGGGTATTTATTTTCTGCCGCAGCTATCTTGCTTGTAATACAAGATACTTTATCCTTATCAAGATATTCTCCATATCTTCTTTGTACATCATCCATAATCTGCTGTCTAAGGTTTGAACATTTAGTCATAGTAGTCACCATTAAAAGTAATTATGGGATTGCAATTCATAGATTGCATTATAATTAATTGACCATAGACAGCACTTTTTCAAGTTACAAAAGTAAATAAAAAGTAAACAAAATGATAAAAGAAATATCAGAATGCCATTCATAATTCTGCAGTTACATCTGTAATAATAACTCATTGATGCTAAAGCAATAAAAGTATGAACAATCCTAATCCATGTATGACGTGTGGTGCCTGTTGTGCATTTTTCCGCGTCTCTTTTTACTGGGTTGAAACAGATGATGCTGGCGGCACCATCCCCGTAACGATGACAGAACAAATCTCTCCCTACCATCAATGCATGCAGGGCACTAACCAGAAAAATCCTCGCTGTGTGGCCCTGATCGGCCAACCGGGAGTCAATGCCTACTGCAGCATTTATGAACATCGCTCATCCACCTGCAGAGAATTTCCGATGTCCGGAGAACACGGCATCGTGAATGAAGCATGCAACCGCGCTCGTGCAAAATATGGGCTACCCCCTCTTTATTAAACGCGATCATAATCACGGCAATGGCATGTTTTATATAACATTCTTAGAGGGCGTAACAACAAGCTTGTCGTTTCAAGCGATTTCTTCCGATTGGGGAGCCTGAGCGCTCCCTTTTTTTCAGCTAAAAATCAGCATACAGCCATACAATCCCGCACAGGCCACC
>OCAO01000427.1_pt1 | contig 15613 bp, 20 predicted proteins | sample 1477151 | NCBI WGS metagenome assembly OCAO01 (sample SAMEA2580298, study PRJEB22360) | human gut metagenome | biome: human gut; feature: human-associated habitat; material: faeces | place: Denmark | collected 2008/2010 | reverse complement strand
GAGTGCCGGCCTGTCACGCCGGAGGTCGAGGGTTCGAGCCCCTTCTGAGTCGCCATAAAAAAACAAGCTTTAATAGCTTGTTTTTTTATTTATTATTAATATTTAAGTATTGTAATGATTTATAAAAAAGAAAATAAATATGTATGTATATGATTATTCAAATTAGCTTTATCTAATTTCGTTTTATTTTTATAGACTAAATATAAGATTTTTGCGTATAATTTGATATAAAAGAGGGTATCCTTAAAAAAATAATTTTTAAGGATACCTTCTTTTATGAACAGATAATTAAAAAATTATCTATTTCTATTTAGATTTTGTTTTATTCTTATATCATCTGAATAGAATTTACACAATTTAAAATCGCCTAAAAGTCTAGAAGCAATTCTTTCAGAATAATGTTTGCTTATTGCAGGAAGGGTTAAATTAGTAGAAATAAGCATCTTTTTATTTGTAAGAATTCTTTTATTTATTATATTAAAAAGTTCTGTAACAGAGAATTCATTTATATGCTCTGCACCTAAATCATCTATAATTAGTAAGTCACATTCTAATAATAGTTTTTCTATTCCGCTATCAGCATTTTTAAATCTTAAATCTCTTAATATCTTTATTAACTCTTCTGATGTTTTATAAACTACTAAGTTTCCTGTGTCTAAAATAGATTTTGCTATACAATATGATAAATAAGTTTTTCCACTACCAGGATTACCATAAAATAGTAGGTTGGTATTGATTGTTTTAAAGTTAGGTAGATATTCTTGAAGAATGTAATTTAAATTGTTTTCGATATTTTTTCTTTCAGAATATTTTTCATTTTCATTTCTATGAGATGAAAATAAACTTAAATCAAAATTATCAAAATTACAAGTTTTCACTATATTCTCTAAATCAGAATCTTTATAATACAGGTCAATTAACTTTTGGCTATAGCAAATACATTTTTTATTACCTATAAAACCTGTGTCTTTACATTTTTTGCAATGATAATAGATATTTAGATAGTCAGTAGAATAACCTCTTTCAACTAGCATTTCACATTTTTTAACACGTAAATCAGTGATTTTTTCTTTAAATTCTTCTACGGTTTTTTCGCTGTTATCTGATTTTATTACTGATAGAGCCATTTGTAATGAAAGCTTTTTAATTTTATTATCTAAATCTATTATTTCAGGATATTTTTCAGCTATTTCTGCTTTTCTTTGCTTTAATGCTTTATTTTCAGATGCTCTTATATTATCATATATTTTTAAAAGTTCTGTTTGATAACCATTAATCATCATTATCCCATCCTAATAATTTTTTTTCTAAAGAGTCGTAGTCATATTCTCTAGGTTCAAAGTTATTAAATCTAAGCGGTGGCTTCTCTTTAATATAAGAAGATGTACCTTGAGCCTTATTATACTTATTACTATTGACTTGTTTTTTGTCTTTAGCTGCGATATCTTCTAATGTTCTAAGGTTATTACTATTCCAGTTATTTAAAATACCATCAATATACTTGAAATCTGCTCTATTCAATCTTTCAAAGCATATATCACAGGCTTTTTGAATTATTTCTATGGAATAATTATAAGTTAGTAACCATTTTTCAATCATTTCCTGTTGAGGTTTCATTATATCTGTATTATTAATTCCGAGATAAGATAGTATTTTTCTGATATTTCCCCATTTATCTTCAGTCTTTTTGATTAAATTTTGAGCCTGCTCAATATTAGTTATTTTTAAGTCATGCCATGATAAAGCCACTTTTTCTATATATCTTGGATCGCTTTTACCTTTAGAAATGCAATATTCCATTAGTATTAAAATTAATTCAGAAGAAAAACCAAATTCATTCTGCCAATTTAAATATGTGGACATCTCAGTAGGGGAAAGTGGTCTTGCTAAAAGAGATTCTATATCCTTTAACATATCTTTAGTATTATTGCTATTTAAAGCAGATAGTAAGTCAACTTGATTTTTGTTATCATTATTTGAAGTATTATCTAAGTCCAAGAATTCTATATTAAAGTTTCCCATTTGATCTATCTTATTTAGTCTGATTATTCCTTGATCACTCCAATAATTAAGAGCATTCATTATATCTGATTCTAATAAGTTAAGAGAGGAAGCTAATATTGATGAGCTTACCCCAGGCTCACCTGAAGTATTAAATTTTAATAATAGCAAATAAACTTTTATAAATTCGCCTCTAGCTCCTAGCATATATTTTTCAATGAAAGTATTACTAACAGGAGTAAAGTTTAAAGAATTATTCTTTAATATGAAAGTGCTCATTTTGCCACCTACCTTTTTAATTATATTTATGATTATGTAAATAATTATAGCATATTATACTTCAATGTAGGGAAATAATAAATACTATGTACTCGACAAGCAAAAAAATACAGACCTATGATTAATAGTCTGCATTTCTGTATTAAAGCATGAGCTTTTTTGTATCAACAACTCCTTCACCTTGGATGCTCTTTGAAATATCTTCGATGGGAGTACAAGCAACCTTTAGTAGTGATAAAACATCTTTAAAATTAACTTTAGGATTTTTTTCACATATTAATGCACATAATCCACTTATATAAGCTGTAGATAGGGATGTGCCAGAAAATGTTTTATAAGCTGCATCAAGTTTATGAGGATATAATTTTAAGCCATTTTTTTCTGATATATAGTTCTGATCACAATTTAAAGAAACAATATTAACACAGGCAGCAGATAAATCAGGTTTCACTGATTTTTCATATAATCCACCAGAAGAGTATTCATATGGCCTTAGTGTATTTGATGTAGTATCTAATCCACCAACAGTTATACAATTACTTAAAGTTGATATTCCCATAATTGAATAATTATCTTTTAAGCTGCCTGATGGAAGAACTGGGATTAATCCTTTTGTTATAGCCTTATTCAACATTGAATCAAACAATGATATTATAAATGTATTATGAGATAATAATTCAAAAGGTAAACAGAGAACTTTAATATTATTTTTTTCAGAGATACTTATAACATGTTCTAATGAATAAAGGACATCTGAAGCAAATCCTTTTCCTAATTTATCAAATGCTTTATAGCAAAATAATTTGCTCTTATGGCAGATTCCTTTATATAAATCATTTGATTCAGTACCATTGCTACATAATATACCAGCTATACATGTCCCATGTCCATTATCATCATAAGGATGAGTTAATTCGTTTACTACATCTATGAACAATTCTATTCTATTACTTGGCTTTATTAGATCTTGATGAGGGTAGACGCCACTATCAATGACTCCAACACCAACTCCAGCGCCAGACAATTTTGAATTTGAAGATAAATGAGTTTTATTTGCAGTAGATATACTCATACCACAAAGAAATAAGTATTCATCTAAATATATTTTTTCTATTTCTGGATATTCAATAATACGTTCAATTCCACGAGCTGTCAAATCAGCACTAATTATATTTATGGATTCGATAATATGATAAACTTTACCTTTATATGAACTTACTTTTTTAGCAAGGGAAGAATGAAAGTTCTTATATTTAATAAGTACTCTATAATTTTTATAAGCATTTTTAGATACATAGTATTTTAAATTATTATCTAATTTGCTTTTAGATGAAAACATAATTTTCTCCTCAATATTATTTCATTATATATTATATGAACTTTATCCATATTGTTAATACCAAAATATAGTATTTATTTATGATGACTATATAAAATTTAAGAATATGAAAATATTAAGATATATAAATACAAGAATATGAGAATATAGGAGTAGAAGAATAGAAAAATATATGCTTCAAATATTTGAGTAAGGTAGAATCTTTATTTAAAGCATATATTTTTAATAGGTTAATTAATGCTTCCATTGAAATACTACTATACCTATTATCATAAGTGAGATTCCTATAAAGTTATGTATGGAAAAACTTATTTTTTCACTATCAAATAAACCAAATGCATCTATAAGAGCTGCTGAAAGAAGCTGAGCAACTAATATAGTGCCTATTCCTACAGTTGGTCCCATACTAGCAACACTCTTCATAACTGTAAAAGTAATTACAACTCCAAGTACTCCACCAAGTAGATATAGCTTATTTGCGTCTTTTATTGAACTGTAGCTTCCTTTGCCAAAAAAGAATGAGATAATTAAAGCACAAACTAATGCAATACCTTGAACTATTACAGTAGTTTCCCAAACACCTACTTTTTCACCCAATCGTGTATTGAATACTCCCTGAATGCTCATTGCTATTCCAGAAATTATTGCAGTTATTATTCCAATCATACTATTTATCACCTCTAATATAGTATTTACAATTGAGAGAAAAATATTAAAGTGGCATTGAATTTACAAATTATAATTTGTAAATAATAAGTAAGAAGTAATAAACTAAAAGTGAGTAGTTAGAAATAACTGAAGTTAAAAAGATAAAGCTATGTATTTCTACTTAGAAAATACAAATTAATGTTTAAAAAGCTGAAGGCTTTTTTCATTATCTATTACTTCTTACTTGTTAGTTTTTACCTATAATAGCTAAATCTAGATTTGTAGCACAAACAGAAAGGGGATGCCGCAGATTATTTAATGCGGTATCCCCTTAAATGATTATTCTAAATTTAATTTTAATTTTTTAGTTTAAATTTTTCGTTAATGACATCTTCTGAGAACCCTAAAAATTCTCCAACAGCTAATATATCTTCAAATAAAGTTATGTAATGATCACGACATGGTGAAACAATTAGATCATTTATATCTATGTATAAATTAAGAAACTGATCACTTAGACAATTTTCATTAGTAGCTACATTTATAGAAGTAATATCATCATAATTATGCTCTATTCCCAATGTTATTAAATTAGATAAACAATTAATATATTTTTCTAAGATTAAATCTGAACAAGTATCTTCAGTATTATTATTTAAGTAAGAATAACAATTAGTTGCTTTGGCAAATTCACCCAAAGCTACTTCAAATTCTAAAAGCTTACGAACTCTCAATTTATATGAGTCTAATTCTGGATTAATTGAGATTGAACTGATTATTTTTTTATTTATTTCAAACATTGGATTAATATTCATAAAAAATCCTCCTATAACTTTTAAAAACTAATATTATTTTACAAAATCTTTTAAAGAAAGAAAAGTAGAGAAAACGACTACAGAAAAAATTATTTTAACTTAAATAAAAAATAGCATGAATTATTACTCATGCTATTAAAAAAAATCAGAAACTTTTTAATTCATAAGATTTTATAGGTATATTTTTCTTAGCTGCCGGAAGCTTCCAAATTTCTATATTTTTAATTTTCAATTTAAGAAAATTATCTTTATCATATAAATCAGGATAATTTAATTTAATAGTTTGCTTCTTATTATCTTTTGGAACATATGGTAAGTTCCCAAGAAGAATAAAATTATCCTCAAAACATTTTACATTAAAGCCATGTAAAGATAAAGTATCGAAAAGATTACGAGCAATTCGCTTTATATAACCTTTATTATCTAACCTTAAGTTTATACTCTTTGTTTGATCCAGAGGATATACAGTATCGTTTGCATCTACTCTGAAGGTTTTATATGGAGCTATAAGTTTATCTACTAGTGGATATAGTTTATCTAAATCAGGATTTTCTATTGATATTAAAGGTATAAATGGTTGTGGCGAATTTCTATTTGTTCTAAACTTTCTAGATATATTTTTTTGAATTGGTGAAATTACTTGATAAGCTTCCTCATCAAATAATGCAACTATGTAGTATTTCATTATTGAACCTCACACTCTCAATTATTGTTTACTTAATGTTTAATAAATTATATCATATTAATGGAAATAAAAAAATAGAAGAAAATTTAAAAAATAAGTAATAATCATAATTATGTAATTAAAGAATAAATTACATAATTAATACAAAAATAGCCATAATATAAAATAATGATATTTAAATACATAAAAAATAAATTGAATGCCGTTAAATTTAAGTTCTGTTAAAAAAATATATTTAAATAAATTTATATTATGTTATAATAAGTAAGATAGATTTTTATAATTATAATAGGTTAATAATGCGGTTTTATATAGATTATATAGATTTTATAGATAGGGTGAATATAGATGGAAAGATTAATCATAAATGGAGGCAATTTGCTCAAAGGTAGCGTGGAAATTAATGGCGCTAAAAATGCTGCCGTAGCTATATTACCAGCAACTGTAATGGCACATGAAGGTAAGTGCATAGTTGATAATATACCAGATATTGAAGATGTTCATTGCTTAGAAAGAATATTAAAGAGCTTAGGCTGTTCTGTAAATAAAATTGATAACAATACTTTAGAAGTAGATAGTACAAATGTAGATAATTTTGATGCGTGTATAGAAGATGTAAGAAGAATGAGAGCTTCTTATTATTTTATTGGTGCTTTACTTGCAAGATTTAAGGAAGCTAGAGTGGTTCTTCCAGGAGGATGTCCTATAGGAGTAAGACCTATAGATCAGCATATAAAGGGATTTGAAGCTTTAGGTGCTAAAGTTGTAATAGAACATGGTGCAGTTAAAGTTAAAGCTGAGAGATTAGTTGGCGCAAATATTTTCTTTGATGTTGTGTCAGTAGGTGCAACCATAAATGTAATGATAGCAGCAACATTAGCGGAAGGAGTTACTACATTGGAAAATGTAGCAAAAGAACCTCATGTTGTTGATGTAGCTAACTTTTTAAATTCAATGGGTGCAAATATTAAAGGTGCAGGTACTGATGTAATCAAAATACAAGGTGTAACAAGGCTAAAGGGCTGTGACTATAGTGTTATACCAGACCAAATTGAAGCTGGTACGTTTATGATTGCAACTGTTGCTACAGGCGGAGACGTGTATATAAAAAATGTGATACCAAAGCATTTAGAATCCATTTCAGCAAAACTTACTGAAATGGGTGCAACTATTGAAGAGGGCGATGATTGTATTAGAGTAAAAGTTGATAAGGAATTAAAAGGCGTTAATATTAAAACAACACCTTATCCGGGATTCCCAACAGATATTCAACAACCAATGTCTTCGTTATTAAGTGTGGTTCCTGGCAGAAGCCTAATAACTGAATCTATATGGGAGAGTAGACACAAGCATATAGATGAATTAAAGAAGATGGGCGCTAATATAAAGGTAGAAGGCAGAGTTGCTATAATTGATGGTGTTGAAAAATTGACAGGAGCTATTGTAAAAGCTACAGATTTAAGAGCTGGTGCAGCTATGGTAATAGCAGGATTAATAGCAGAGGGAACAACTGAAATAACTAGTATAGAACATATAGATAGAGGGTATCCTCATATAGAAAATAAATTTAAGGCATTAGGTGCTGATATTAAGAGAGTACATGTAGAAGAATAAGAGAATGCTGGGGAGGGTCAAGAATGGTATTTTGTTCTTTGTATAGTGGAAGTAGTGGAAATAGTATGTTTATTGGCACTGAAAAGGCAAAAATATTAATAGATGCTGGACTCCCAGGAAAGAAAATAGATATGGCATTTCAAGAGATTGGTCAAAATCCTAGAGATGTGAAAGGGATATTCATTACTCATGAGCATAGTGATCATATTAAGGGAGTAGGTGTCTTATCAAGAAAATATGATATTCCTATATATGCAAATGCAGATACATGGTCTGCTATGGAAGGCTCTATAGGGAAAGTAAAAGAACATAACATAAAAGTAATTGATAAAAGATCACTTACTCAAATTGAAGATATTAATATAAAAGCATTTAATATTCCACATGATGCTAGTTCACCAATGGGATATACTGTTAGTGATGAAAAAAAGAGCATTAGTGTGGCAACTGATTTTGGGACTTTTACTAAGGAAATATATGATAATATTAAGGAATCAGAAATTATATTACTTGAGAGTAATCATGATGTTAATATGTTAAAATTTGGTCCATATCCGTATACATTAAAAAGAAGAATATTAAGTGAGATAGGACATTTATCTAATGATGACTGCGGTACAGCAATAATTGAATTAGTGAAACATAAATTAAATAAAAAGATTATTTTAGGACATTTAAGTACTACTAATAATCATCCCGATTTAGCTTATCAGACTGTATTAAATGTGATAAGAGAAAATGGAATTAAAGAAAATGAAGACATAATTTTAACTATGGCGGATAGACATAGCCCAAGTAATTATATAACTATTTAGTTAAATAAATAAATTTAATATATAAATAAAGAAATTTAAGGGAGGACTTAGACATGAGTTTATATACAAACTGGACTGATATGGTTGTAGAATATGTTAAGACTAAAGGAGAAAATGCTTTCTGGGCAGAATATAGCAAATTAGAAACTGCAATATATAAAGATTTATTAGCTAATCATAAAGAATCTAAGAAAACTACAATTGGAGATTTAGCTATAGATTATGATTCAACTATAGAATTTGCAATGGGGTTTGTTGACGGAATAAACGACAGCTTAAAGAATCCATATGATTTAGAAACTTTAGAAGCTGATACAGAAATAATATTAGACATTGATTTAGAAACTTTATACTTTAATATGTTAGATGCTAAAGCAGAATATTTATATACATTACCACAATGGGATGGAATTTTCTCAGCAGAAAAGAGAGAAGAAATAAAGAAATCATATAAAGATTCTAAGACAGTAAGAAATACTGAAAAAATAGGTAGAAATGATGCTTGCCCATGTGGAAGTGGGAAAAAATACAAAAAATGCTGTGGTAAATAATTACATATAAATGAATATAATTATTTTTAATAAGGAATTCCGAACATTAACTTGGATTCCTTATTTTTTTAAGTTTTTATGCTAAAATAATTCACAAATAAAGGTAGAGATGGTATAATTAAATAAAAATTAAATAAATGGACTGAGGTGATAAGGATTTATGGATAAAAACGTGCTATGGGTGAATGAGCAAAGAATACTTAGAACCATAAAAGCATTAGAAAAAAATAATATGAATGGTTATATGGTCGCATCAAATGTGGACTTAATAAGTAAGATTGAAGAATTAATATCTCCAAAGTCAAAGGTTTCATGTGGAGGATCAATGACTTTATTCGAAACAGGTGTTATTGATCATTTAAAGAGTGGTAGGTATGAATTTTTAGATAGATATAAAGAAGGATTAACTCAAGATGAAATAAAAGAAATATTTAGACAATCCTTTTTAAGTGATGCGTATGTGACAAGTACAAATGCTATAACTGAGAATGGAGAAATATATAATGTTGACGGTAATGGAAATAGAGTAGCTGCAATGTTATACGGACCAGATAAGGTAATAATAGTTGCTGGCGTTAATAAAATAGTACCTAATGTAGAAGAAGCTATAATTAGAACAAAAGAGTATGCATCGCCTATAAATGCAAAAAGATTAAATAAAGAAACTCCTTGCACAAAAATTGGAAGATGCGTAGAGTGCAATAGTGATAATAGAATATGCAATGAATATACATTAATAAAGAGACAAATTGATAAGAATAGAATACATGTTATATTTCTTAATGATAACCTTGGATATTGATATTTATAAATAAATAGAATGAGTACTATGGCAGTGCTGATAATTGGATTGATACTATCGACCCATTTATCAGTGTTTTTTATTTTCTGGGAAATAAATTTATAAAAGCAATAAGTATTATGATAAAAAATTATTATGATCTCATCAATTAAAAAAGTAAATAATTAAAAATTGATATTAAATCTAGGAGGTTAATTACATGAATTATAAATTAGGTATTAAATATTTTCTTAATAGAAATCTTAAAGAACATTCAGAAAGAGTATTTGAAGGAATATCTAATGGAAGAAAAAAGGCGTTAGATAACTGGTTTAAAGATAAATGGGTTCAAGTTAACAATATCAAAAATTCACTTATTGCATTAGAAAATGATGATGAAGTAATAAATGAATTTTTAAAAGAAACAGTAAGCAAGTATGAAGAATTTTGTGAAATATTTGTGTTGGATAATGAAGGAAAAGTATCAGTTTCATCTTGTAAGATACATATAGGGATAATGATGAATGACTTACCAAATTTAAAGCGAGGACTAGAAGGTAAGCCACTTATGTATGGGCCATATATTGACAAACGAACATTAGATACAGATATAAAAGGAAAGAAATTTTCTGATGAAGTGACATTGATGTTTTCCATGCCATGTAAGAATCATGCAGGGGATATAAGAATATTATGCTGCAGAGCCTTAAATGATGATATGAGTAATGTAATACAAGATGAAGATACTCATATATATAAAGATTCTGGAGACAACTATCTATTTATGGTCAACTCAAATAGGGGGATTAAACCAGGAACTGCTATATCAAGAAGTAGATTTGAAGATAATACATTTACATTAGGTGATAATCTTAAGGATGGAGTAAAGACTAAAAAATGGGGAGTTGTACAAATTAAAGATCATACAGAATTTGAAATAATTTTTAATGATCCATCTACAAAAGAATTGCACTCAGGTGTTGCTAGTACAATAAAAAATGGTGAAAATTTAGATTGCTGGCCGGGTTATCCAGATTATAGACATATTATGGTCGGGGGAAAGGGGACTTTGATATATCCTCCAAACTGTGATGAAACATGGGGAATGATGTGTGAAGGGGATATAGCAGAAATTTATGATTTTAAAGGAATTAATTTAAAGGTCCCAGCTACAATATCTATATTAACGGGTATTTTATTTATAGCTAATGGAATTTTAAATAAAATATTTCCTAGTAAGGAATTTATTTTTTTAGCAATAAGCTGGATTATAATTTGTATATCATCAATGATAATAAGCAGAAAATTAATCGTATCTCCTTTAAGTAAAACAATTGATATACTTCAAGATATAGCAGAAGGAGAGGGGAATCTTACCAAAAGGGTTGATAAGATATCAGCAGATGAAATTGGTGAATTATCAAGGTGGTTTAATAAGTTCATAAATAGTCAGATGACTATGCTTAAGAGAGTTAAAAAATCAGCTAAGACAACTAAAAAGTCAGTAAATATAGTTTCAAGAATAACATCAGAGCTTAAAAGCGGAATGTCTCAAATTGAAAAAACCGTAGTTAATTTACTAGAGAACTCACAAGAACAAAATGATACATTTCAAGAAACTAAGAATAAATTTTCAGATATATCAGCATCAATTCAAGAAATGGATAGCTTGATATTAGAAATCTCCAATGTTGTACATGATACTAATGAAAGTTCACAAAAAGCTGATGGTGTAACAAAGATTGCACTTAATAGTATGGAGGAGCTTGAAAGCTTAATCAAGAAAACGGTAAATTCTATAACTAACTTACAAGAACATTCAAAGCACATAACAAATGTAGTAAATGTAATTAATGATATAAGTCAGCAAACTCAGCTATTGGCTTTAAATGCATCTATAGAAGCAGCAAGAGCAGGAGATAGTGGAAAAGGATTTGCAGTTGTAGCAGCAGAAATATCTAAGTTAGCATTAGAAACAGAAAGTGCTACTAAATCTATAAGTGGCGTTATATCAGATGTTCAAAAACAAACACAGTCTACGTATGAGTATGCTGGACGAATGAATGATAAGGTAGATATGTCAATAAGTAGTGTTAGGGAATCAATTGATTCATTTGCAAAAGTCAATGAAGATGTAAATATAATATCTACAGTAATGCAATCTATATCAGAAATAACATCAACTCAAAGTCAGGATGTAAGTGACGTTATGAATAATGTTTCAACTATGGCAGATAAAATTAATGAATCAACAGAGGCACTAGAATATTCAGCAGAAAATATGGATGAAATGGTAGGTTCATTTAAATTATCTTAATGTTTAAATTCACAGTTTAAATATATTGTGTAGAATCAGAGTTTAGTTGGAAATAACCGAAATTCAATATATGATATGCTCGATTGTAGGGGAATTCCAGCTAAAAATTCTAATGGCAGAGGCTGTTCCAAAATTGTTTGTCCAAAAACTTGCTTTTGGGAGCAAACATTTTTGGGCACAGCCTCTGCCAAAGAATTTAAAAGCTGAAATTTCCAATAATACTACGCCTATTCATATATTGAATTTCTTTGTTTTCTCTAAAACCATAGATACCTAATTTATTTTTGTTATAATTTATGCTTGACTCAAAAAACAAATGTGTTTTTGACAGAATTAAGATGTCAATGTACGTTTATTACATTCTAAAAAATTCTTGCTTCATTTTTTGAGCAAGCGAGCCCAATTTGAGAACTTTATTTCGGTTATTTCACTATAAACTTACTACGTCCATTATTTATGTTGTGTGGCATCTATGTTTTTTGCTTTTAATTAATATGATAGAATATTACGTAAAATAAATCGAGATATTAATTAACAATAAAGGATGTGAGGTTAATTTATATGAATATAACGGTTATTTCAGTAGGGAAATTAAAAGAAAAGTATTTAAAGCAGGCAATTGATGAGTATTCAAAAAGATTATCACGTTACTGTAAATTAAATATAATCGAACTTGCAGATGAGCAGACACCAGATAATGCATCAGAAAAAGATGAACTGATAATTAAAGATAAGGAAGGCAATAAAATATTAAGTAATATAAAAGACAATATGTATGTTGTAACTCTGGATCTTAAAGGAAAAATGTTATCTTCTGAGGAGTTGTCTAAATTTATTGATAACTGTGGTGTAAGAGGCGATAGTAATATGTGTTTTGTAATTGGTGGAAGCTTGGGTTTAAGTGAAAGTGTTTTAAAAAGAGCTAGCTATAGTCTTTGTTTTAGTAAGATGACCTTTCCTCATCAGTTGTTTAGAGTGATGTTGCTTGAGCAGATTTATAGGGCATTTAGGATAAGTTGTGGTGAACCGTATCATAAGTAAAGGCAAAAATGACCTTAACCAAGTAATAGCAATGATTAATACCATTTTTATAAGTGGAAATACTGTATCACAAGTAATGATTTTTCAATAGGGATTAAGAGCAATATTTCAAGAGAACAGTATAAGAAACTGCTGCATATGTTGATTTCAAAGATTAACATAAATGAGTTAAGGAAAATTGACTCAATATAACTAACTATAAATGATAACTTAATAATGTATCTAAATAGTGGAGGAGAACCAAGTCCAGATGGATGAGGTTCTCCTTTTTCTTTTGTATCAAGAAGAAGGTTGATGATAAATCCTGTGAATATAAAAATACACATATAATATCGCTGGAATGTTTATATTTGGTTTTGGTGATTCGGTCTTCGGACCTTCTTTCAATGGGATGCTATCCAAGTCTGTGGATTCTAGTGAACAAGGAAGAAATCAAGGAGGTAGCCAATCTATTCAGGCTTTAGCAAGAGTGATTGGGGCTATCATTGGATGTAAAATCTATGTATCACTTGGGCATGCTGCACCTGCTTCTATGGGTATAATCCTTATAGCAACGGCAATACCAGTTTTGCATAAAGGTATGCATATAAATTAAAACAAGCTTTTTAGATAGGTTCGATAGAGAACGTCATGCTTGGATAGAGATATACAATATATAAATTATAAAGAAGAAAATCTGCGGAAAAAAGATGCAGAAACTGAAAATATGAAAGAAAATCATATGTATAAAAACAATGATGGAAATAATATAGAAGTTAATAATAAAAGTAATAGATATGTTAATAATGAAAGCAATATACAAATTAATGAATACGAAGAAGTAAATTTATTGCAGCAACAAAAACACAATAATAAAAATAGTATCCCAGAAATAAATGATGCTTTGATCAAAGATCGCTTAGTAGTCCGGATCTAGCAGCAAATAATGTAGTAGTACCCCTAATTAAAAGAAGTAAAAGAAAATCTTTAAAAAAGAAAAAACATACTAAAGGTGAGGATTACAATTGGACTCTTGAAAGTAATATGGAAGCTTTGGCAGCAGAAAATTTGGATGAAGACAGTGAAACTGCATGCATAGATGAAGATATAAATGATGACTGCATAGAGGGATTAAGACCTGGTGAAGCAGTTATTCCAAAGGACATGAACTAATGGCAGTTTGGAATTTTGAATAGTGAACTTTGATGAAATATAATATGTCAATATCATACAAGAAAAATTTAATAATTTGTGATATTTTAAAACCGTATAAAAGAGTAAAGAACAAAATAAAATAATTAAAAAATAAAGGAGAAAAAATAATGACAAATCAGGATACAAAATGCGTTATAGTAATAAATGAAGAACTTCCTCTAGGAATTATTGCAAATACCTGTACAATACTTGGGATTACATTAGGAAAACATGTACCTGAACTAGTTGGAGAAGATGCAGTTGATTCTTCAGAAAAAAGTCATTTGGGCATTATCACAATTCCAGTTCCTATACTAAAGGCAAACAAGGAATTACTTAGAGCACTGAGAGAAGAGTTATGTACTGATAATTATAAAGATGTTATTACTGTTGATTTTTCAGATGTTGCACAAAGCTGCAATGTTTATAGTGAATATTTGCAAAAAGCCTCAATGACGCCTGAATTAGAACACTCATATTTTGGGCTTGCTATCTGTGGCCATAAGAAAAAAGTCAATAAGCTAACAGGCAGCATGCCATTGTTACGATGATTGTATAAAATATAATACTATAATAATCGTAGGTATCAAAAAGACTTAATTCTATGTCAACATCAGAATATAGAAAATATATACAAAAAATAAATCATGTATAGAGTCTTTTGGTAAAGAAATTCTTGCATTTACTGTATTTATTTCTAAAGAGACATTTCCAGTTTAAAGTGCAGAAAGTGTAGTTTTAGGAAAACTTACATTTACCTCTGATATATAATAATTATTATCAGGTATAAGTATTTTAGCTACATCATTACCTTGTTTTTTTTATGTTTCAATTGCCTCATTAGCTTTATCTTCAGTAAATAGTATATTTTCTTTTTTAGCTCTATCATTTCCTGTAGTTATTTGAATTGGAATTTGTGTGACGGAGCTGTCATTTTTTTCACTTACAACAGGTATGCTAGTTTGTTCATATTTTGAAGTATTGGATTTATATTTTGATGAAGAAGAGCTAAAACTACTTGTAGCTTTTTTATTAAATCTTCCTGTAATAGCTTGGAATTTTTATTCATTAAAGTATCCAATTAATCTAATAAATGAATTTGCATCAGCATTAACTAATTTATAATTTTCATCTGTTCCTATTAGTTTACCATTGTCAGAATCAGAATTGGAAGCTCTATACCATTCAAAGTGTATGGCGTCATTTGTGGTAATATCTCTATCAATTCTAAAAAATAATAAAAAAGGTTGCAATTAAATAAATTATATGTTATCATAAATGAGTAGCAAATTTGCTAACAAAAAAAGTTTCATTTAGGTAAATAGTTTCTCGAAAATTAGAGATTATTATATCAATTTAGAATCTTTAATTTTAGGAGGAATATTTATGACAGATAAGACAATAACATGCAGAGATTGCGGAAGTGAATTCATATTTTCAGTAGGAGAACAAGAATTCTATAAAGAAAAAGGATTCGAAAATGAGCCTACAAGATGTCCATCTTGTAGAAGAGCTAAGAAAGAACAAAATAGAAGATAATTTTAGATTGTTATA
>OCAO01000425.1_pt1 | contig 15633 bp, 10 predicted proteins | sample 1477151 | NCBI WGS metagenome assembly OCAO01 (sample SAMEA2580298, study PRJEB22360) | human gut metagenome | biome: human gut; feature: human-associated habitat; material: faeces | place: Denmark | collected 2008/2010 | reverse complement strand
CCGGGTCTGGCGAACACACCCGCCATTGGTGTGTACGCCAGACCCGGACTTTCTTATGACTCGTATCCAGATGCCGGCACACTGAACGATCCCTGGCACCGCCGCCCGCTGCTTTTTCGGCTGGGTACTGGCACCGCTGAGATGGAAATACGTTCTGGCGGGGGAACTCATATAGGAGGGAAGGATCAAGGGATTTTTATAAAGGGATTGACCGGGGGGAGGAAATGCAATAGAATAGGAGGCGAGGTGAATAAGATGACAGAAGGAGCTTTAGTACTGGAAGGAGGTTCCCTGAGAGGTGTATTTTCGGCCGGAGTGCTGGATGTATTTATGGAGCAGGGGATCGAGATGTCCTATGTAAACGGTGTTTCCGCGGGGTCTATGTGCGGAATGAGTTATATCAGCAAACAGATTGGAAGAACGATCCGGGTGGATTTGGACTACGTGAATGATAAGCGGTTTATGAGCTTTCGAAGTATGGTGAAGAACCGTTCGATTTTTAATTTTGATTTTCTGTTTGGAGAATTGAGTGAGACACTGATTCCGTTTGATTTTGAGACGTTTGAGGCGTCGAAGCAGCGGTTTGAGGTGGTTGCAACCCGCTGTAAGACGGGAAAACCGGAATATTTTGAAAAAGGGAAGTGTGAGGATTTCATAGAGGCGGTAAAGGCCTCCAGCAGCCTGCCCATTCTGTCACGGATGATTGATGTAGGCGGGAAGAAATATTTGGATGGCGGCTGTTCCATGCCGATTGCCTATCAGAGAGCCATCGACGAGGGATATGAAAAGATCATTGTCATACTTACCAGGAATCAGGGATACAGGAAAAAGCCTGTGGATAAATGGACGAGGCGGGCGTATGAACACTACTTCAAACCGCTCCCGCGGCTGCTTCAATCTTTGGAGGAGGCGCCGGAACGCTATAACCGGATGCAGGAAGAGATTGACGAGCTGGAAAAGGCGGGAAGGATCTATGTGATCCGTCCGGATAAGCCGGTGACGGTGTCGAGGACGGAACAGGACAGAAAGAAGCTGGAAGCACTCTATGAAGACGGACGCCGTCTTGCGATGGAACAGCTTGCAGATATTAAAAAATATCTGGGAATCGAAACAACAGGATACCCGGCTGAATCAAACCATTGATGAAAGGAAATGACGGTATACGTTTATGAGCATTTACGATACATTAAATGAAGTACAGAGAGAAGCGGTATTCCACACGGAAGGACCGCTTCTTGTGCTGGCTGGAGCCGGCTCGGGAAAAACCAGGGTTCTGACCCACCGGATCGCATATCTGATTGAGGAGAAGGGCGTAAACCCGTGGAATATTCTGGCGATTACATTTACGAATAAAGCGGCCGGAGAGATGAGGGAGCGTGTGGACAAGATTGTGGGCTTCGGAGCGGAGAGCATCTGGGTGAGTACCTTCCACTCTTCCTGCGTAAGAATCTTAAGACGCCATATCGAGAGCCTTGGCTACACGACGAATTTTACCATCTATGATTCCGATGATCAGAGAACGCTGATGCGCCAGGTTTTAAAGACGCTGGAGTTAGATACGAAGCTTTATAAAGACCGGGCGATGCTGAGCCTCATATCCACGGCCAAGAACGAACTGGTAACGGCTGCAGAGTTTGAGTTGAACGCCGGCGGCGATTTCCGCCAGAAGAAAGCAGCGCAGATCTATAAAGAGTATCAGGGCCAGCTTAAGAAGAATAATGCGCTGGATTTTGATGATCTGATTATGAAGACGGTGGAGCTGTTCCAGAATAATCCGGAGGTACTGGATTACTATCAGGAGCGCTTCAAATATATCATGGTGGATGAGTATCAGGATACGAATACCGCCCAGTTTAAGCTGGTAAGCCTGCTGGCCGGCAAATACAGGAATCTCTGCGTGGTGGGCGACGATGACCAGTCCATCTATAAGTTCCGCGGCGCGAACATCGGCAATATCTTAAACTTTGAAAAATCGTATCCGGGGGCGGCGGTGATCAAGCTGGAACAGAATTACCGTTCCAGCCAGAACATCTTAAATGCGGCCAACGAGGTAATCCGTCACAACCGCGGAAGAAAGTCCAAGACGCTGTGGACGGCCAATGAGGAAGGGCCTCTGGTACAGTATAAACAGTTTGAGACGGCCGCCGAGGAAGCGGATGCCATCGTACGCGATATTCAGAACAGCGGATGCGGCTACCAGGACTGCGCGGTTCTTTACCGGACCAACGCCCAGTCCCGTCTTATCGAGGAAAAATGCCTTCAGCGCAATGTGCCGTACCGTATGGTGGGAGGCGTGAACTTCTATCAGCGAAAGGAAATCAAAGATATCCTGGCGTATTTGAAGACGATTGACAACGGCCGGGATGACTTATCTGCCCTCCGTATTATCAATGTTCCGAAGCGGGGAATCGGAGGAACCAGTGTGGGAAAGGTACAGGCGTTTGCGTCGGAGCATGATTTCAGCATGTATGACGCATTCTGCCGCGCCCAGGCAGTTCCGGGACTGGGAAAGGCTGCGGATAAGATACTTAAGTTTACGGCGCTGATTGAGGATTTCCGTGAGAGAATCCGCTATGAGGATTACTCGATCCGGGAACTGATTGAAGATGTGCTGGACGAATCCGGGTATCAGAAAGAGCTGGAGGCTGAGGGCGAGATCGAGTATCAGACCCGTCTGGAAAATATCGAGGAGTTAATTAATAAAGCGGTCAGCTTTGAGCGGGATCACGACGAGGGAACGCTCTCCGAATTTCTGGAGGAGGTTGCACTGGTTGCGGATGTGGACCGTATGGATGACTCGGAAAACCGGGTGACGCTGATGACGTTACATAGTGCTAAGGGACTGGAGTTTCCGAGAGTCTATCTAAGCGGCATGGAGGATGGCCTGTTCCCGAGCATGATGTCGATCTCATCGGACGACAAGGAGGAGATCGAGGAAGAGCGGCGTCTCTGTTACGTTGGAATTACCAGGGCGCAGGATTTCCTGATGCTGACCGGGGCGAAACAGCGAATGATCAATGGGGAGACCCGTTATTCGAAGACCAGCCGGTTTGTCGATGAGATCCCGGCTGATTTGCTGGATTGTGATAAGCTGGAGCCAAGGCTGTCCTCCTTCCGGAAATCGTCTGACGGTTACGGTGACTCGCGCGCGGAGCGTGTGAGTGATCGTTTTGACGACAGCGATTTGCCCTGGGGCCAGGGCGGCAAAAATGCGAGAGGCGGCAGCTCCTGGGGCGGTTCGGGAGCCGGAGCCGCGGGCAGCGGAGGCGGTGCTTCCGGCGGTCAGAGACCGACCACCTGGGGGAATAAGGCCGCCGGTGTCAGCAGCTTCGGACCGGGCAGCAATGCCTATGCTTCCAAAACTGCGTCACCGGTTCAGAAACCGGCATTCGGAAAGGCGTTTACCGTACAGAAATCAGGTGCCCTGGATTATAAGGAAGGCGACCGTGTCCGCCACATAAAGTTCGGTGAGGGAAATGTGGTGGAGATCAAGGATGGCGGAAAAGACTATGAGGTTACGGTCTGTTTCGATAAGGCAGGGATCAAGAAGATGTTCGCGTCCTTTGCGAAGCTGAAACCGGTCTGATCGATGGCTCGCAGGAGAAGAATCCAGGAAATCAAAAGCGTTATAAAAATTGAAATAAATAAAAATGATCAAAAAAGATAGTAAAAGCATAAAGATAATGGTATAATAAGAACGACAGACAGAAAGATTTCGTTTCTGCCGCATATTTATAGGAAACAGGCTCTCAGAAAGGACGTGGATGATATGAACAGATTCGATACGATGAGCAAAGAAGCTATGAACAGAGTAGAGGAACTCGTAAATTCAAGCAGACTGAACGAGTTGCTGCACAAGAGAGAAGAAGACGAAAAGAAGAAAAACTGTATTCTCTGGATACTTGCCATCATTGGTGCTGTAGCGGCAGTCGCCGGTATTGCGTATGCGGTTTACCGTTTCTTCACACCGGATTATTTAGAAGATTTTGAAGATGATTTTGACGATGATTTCGATGATGATTTCTTCGAAGATGATACACCGGGCGAGGGTTCTGAACAGTAAGAAGGACAGTTAGAAAAAGGAAGCGTGCCTCAGCGATTGAGACACGCTTTTTGGTGTCACAGGAAAGGGTTCCTGTGATGTCAGAAGCCCTTTGGGCGGAAGCGCGCTGCGGCGGTAAGAATGGAAGCCGGTTTTGGCAAACGGCGGACAGCGGTTGATAATCAATGAGAACAGGAGCAGAGAACGTGAAAAAAGGCGAGATATATGAAGGTACAATAGAGAAATTTGATTTTCCGGATAAAGGGACGCTGGTGACGGAATCCGGAAAAATCACGGTGAAGCACGCGCTTCCGGGGCAGAAGGTGTCTGTGATGATTACGAAGAAGCGGGGCGGACGGCTGGAAGGTAAGATTGTGGAGGTGTTAGAAAAGTCACCTCTGGAGACTGCGGAAAAGCCGTGCGTCCATTTTGGAACCTGCGGCGGATGCATTTATCAGACGATCCCTTATGAGAAGCAGCTGGAAATAAAGGAAAAGCAGGTGAGGAGTCTTCTTGACAGTGTCTGCGCTTCCTATGAATTTGAAGGGATTCTGGCGAGCCCGCAGCCCTGCGGATACCGGAATAAGATGGAGTTTTCGTTTGGAGATGAGTTTAAGGACGGGCCGATGGCGCTGGGGATGCATCGGCGCGGAAGCTTTTACGATGTAGTGACCACCACAGACTGCCAGATCGTAAATTCAGATTTCTGTGAGATTTTGAAGGCCTCCAAGGATTATTTCGAGGAACTGGGGCTGGGATTTTATAAGAAAATGCAGCATACGGGATATCTGCGCCACCTGCTGGTGCGCCGCGCGGTAAAGACGGGGGAAATACTGGTGGATTTAGTGACGACAAGCCAGGAAGAACCGGATTTGATGCCATTTGCGGAGCGTCTGCTTTCTCTTCCGTTAAACGGCCGGATCGTCGGAATTCTGCATACATGGAATGACAGTCTGTCGGACGCGGTGAAGAATGATAAGACTGATATTTTGTATGGACAGGATTATTTTTATGAGGAGCTGCTGGGATTAAAGTTCAGGATTTCACCGTTCTCTTTCTTCCAGACAAACTCTCTGGGGGCAGAGGTGCTGTATGAGAAGGCCAGAAGCTATGTCGGAGACACAAAGGACATGGTGGTGTTTGATTTATACAGCGGGACGGGTACGATCGCCCAGATGATCGCGCCGGTTGCCAAAAAAGTGGTCGGAGTGGAGATTGTGGAGGAAGCCGTGGAGGCCGCAAAAGAGAACGCGAAGATGAACGGGCTGGAAAACTGTGAGTTTATAGCAGGGGATGTGTTAAAAGTCATCGATGAGATTGAGGAGAAGCCGGATTTAATCATTCTAGATCCGCCGCGAGACGGGATTCATCCGAAGGCGCTGGGGAAGATCATTGACTATGGCGTGAACCGGATTGTGTATATTTCCTGTAAGCCGACGAGCCTGGTGAGGGATCTGGCGGTGTTCCAGGAGAGAGGGTACCGGGTGGAGAAGGTGTGTGCGGTGGATATGTTTCCTTCTACGGGGAATGTCGAAGTGTGCTGTCGGATGTCGCTTGTGGATGAAAAGGAAAAATAGAAGAAAAACCACAAGATATAGTGGTTTGGGACGGAAAAGTAGCTGGAATTCGAGCGAAAATGAGCTGTGTTTTATGAGGCTGAAAATGGCAAAATGTGGATGACATACCCCGGTTCGAGGATTTTGAACCGGGGTTTTGCTGTGTTTAAAGAGGAAACGTGATAACCAAAAAGTTTTAAGAAAGTGGTGATATAGAGCCTTTTAGTAATTTATAATAATAGTTCCTGTTACATGAAATTTAGTACTACTGCTGTTTACCAACAATACTAATTGTATAATGTGAATATTTGTTTAGTGGATTATTTTGTGGTGATTTAATTTTACATCAAAAAGGAATAGGATTCCTTAAATTTGGGAGGATTTTTTATCATTTTTATAACAAGGCAGATATAATAAAAGTTCTGTGGATTAAACTGCGGAAACTCAAGATAGCATATGGTTGCCTTTTCTCGACGCTATGATATACTAAATGTATAAAAAATCAGAAACATTCATACACCAGCGTGTACAATATTAATTATTCTATGGGGTAAGTGAAATGTTGATTTGATGGCTATAGAAGTAGAGATATTTTAGAAAGAGGAATTCCCCCAAATCAATTTTGCATGATGGCAGCAGAGGAAGCCGATAGAAAAAGAGGAGGATGTATGCTTCTGATAGGAACGCAGAGACAGACGAATTACCTGATTGATTTCCAGGAGGGGTTATGTATCATTTTGCAATTTGTGAAGATGAAAAAGAATGCTTGAATTATTTAGCTGTACAGATTATAGAGGCGTTTAAAGAATGTGGAGAAACTATTGCTCTGGATCAATATAGTGGAGGCCGGAACTTGATTGACGCGGTCATGCAGGGAAGGAACTATGATGTATTGTTTCTTGATATTGTTATGCCTGATATGGATGGTTTCGAAATCTGCAGAAAAATTCGGACATGGGAATCTGATACGCTAGTGGTATTTATCTCATCCAATGAGGAATTGGTATTCCAGTCTTTTGAAGTGCAGCCATTTAATTTTTTGAGAAAAAATAAAATAAATACGGAGATAGGTATAACTGCGAAAGAAATACAGCGAAAGCTGAAACAGAAGAGTATTGATAAGGTGACTATTATAGAAGAACGGAGTGGTAAGTTACATATACTGCCGCTTAAGGAAACTCTTTATGTGGAAGCACAGCTGCGATGCTGTAGAATAAGATTAAAAGAGGAAGAAATTATCGTACGAAGCCATTTCAGCAGTTTGGAAAAACAGTTGATTTCCTGTGGTTTTATTAAAGTACATCGAAGTTATCTGGTAAATTACCGGTATATTTACCGCATTGAAAACCAGGAGATATTATTAGATGGAGGAATCCGGGTTCCGATCAGCCGAGATCGCATTGGAGATGTAAAAATGGAATTTATGATATGGAACAGGAGATAGTACAGAATGTGGAATGCAGTAGAGCCGGTAATAAAGTATATTTATTTGTTATTCGCCCTGAAGAGTATATTAACCAACAAACGGGATAGAAATAAAATGGAAGTCGTGAGATTATTTTTATACGGAATTGTGGTGATGGCAGGAATTGAATGGATTACACAGTTGACGTTTGTTGCAAAACACTCCTATTTTGTTTTTTTGATACTGATGCTCCTTGGAACGCTGTTTTGGGTATTTATCACCAATAGAAACTGTATAAAACTTGCACTGCCATATATTTGCTTTTATATAAACTTTATTGTGTGTATTCGGGTATTTTCTGAAAGTGCGATGGGAACAGGATTGGAATCCACAGTAATCGCAGTCCTGATGTTGAGTTTGATTAACTTATTCTTTAGTAAAAATAGAATAATGGAGTTAACTTACGTTACCAAAACTCAGTATATGATTATTTTAGCAGCACCAGGTATGTTGTTTATCTCTTATGAATTTTGGAGAATTTATGGCCGTTTGCAGTTGTCAGAATTAAAATGGGTTGCATTGTGCCATTATTGTTTGAATTTATTGATGGTGTATCTTGTCACTGCAACTGTGCGTGAATATCAGGAAGTAATACGGCTTGGAATCATTAGTAAAAAACGTGAGTTTGAATTAGCGGAACAAAGGATTAATGCCGGATTGGTGCGCGAGTACGGTTTTATCAGGCATGAGTTTAAAAATATTTGTTTTCGTATGCAGGTGCTGCTAAAAGAAAAGAGGTATGGGGAACTGGAAAAACTTATAACCAACTATGCTGGTGAAAAATTAGAGCATAATGAATTGATCAACACGGGAAATCACATGGTTAACGTGATTCTTTCTCAAAAAATACGGGAAGCGAGGCTATATGATATTAATATTGTTACTAAAGTCTTATTAAATGAGACTCTGCCATTATCTGATGATGAAATTGGAACTATATTATCAAATTTAATTGATAATGCAATAGAGGCCAGTAAAAAAGAACCGGAAAAAGATATACGGATTGAAATAAATTCGGTAAAAGACTTTATTCAAATAATGGTTAAAAATAAGGTTAGTTATGATATCTTGGAAAAAAATCCATATCTTAGGACAACAAAAGAGGATGCCAGATTTCATGGAATAGGTTTGTCAATTATAAAGGAGATTGTGAAACAACACAACGGGAAATTAGAATATCGGATGAATGGTGGTTATTTCGAGATAACTATTTATTTATAGTTGCATTACAATTCATGTCTCTGTACATACGGTTCGTGTCAAAATTGTTGAAAATGCATAAAAATGTAGATATAATCCAAACGTGATTAAGCGAAAAGCTTACAAAACCCGGGGAAAATATCACGTTTTATGTAAAAATAACACGAGCGGAGGTACATAGCAATGAAAAAAGGGTTGAGGCGGATTATGGCAGCATCATTGACCATATCGATGGTAATCTGCAATGGGCCAGCAGCCGAGATTATGGCGGCTCCAAAAAAAACTGCGGATACAGTAACATTTCCAAACGTTTATCCAGATTCCGCAATAATTAAATTGTCAGGCGAAGAACTGGAGAATACTGTAACAGCTCTTCTGAATACAATGACAGTGGAGGAAAAATACTCTTTTCTAGGTGGAAATGGCACAGGAGATGAGGGAAATGCAGGCTATTTGGATGGTGTCCCAAGACTTGGTGTCCCACAGTCAAAAATGTATGATGGACCGGCTGGTGTTTTATCTCTGTATGATACGACAAATCCACCTCAGGAACAGATGCTGGCGGCAACATGGGATACAGAACTGGCATATAAATATGGCGAAATTCATGGAGCGGAGAATAATGCGATTGGCGGTAATATGCAGTTAGGCTCCCAATTTGACATTATGAGAAGCCCTTATTTTGGAAGAGCGAAAGATCAGATGGGAGAAGACCCGTATTTATTATCCACCTTATCGGCACCTTTAACAGAGGGAATTCAGGATCAAAATGTTATAGCTGTCGGAAAGCATTTTGCTGCATTTTCACTCGATGCGAGCCCGGGAACGAAAACAAATGTAGATGTTTCAGAGCAGGCACTGCATGAGACTCATTTGCCGGGATTTGAATCCGCGGTTTTAGAAGGCGGACTTTTGGGGATGATGTCGGCTTATAATGCGATTAACGGTACTTATGCTTCTGCACATTCCTATCTGCAAAATGAAGTTTTACGCGGTATGTGGGGATTTTCTGGATTTACGATAACAGACTGGGGCGGAAATGATGGAAATACGATTGCAGCAGGAACAGATATCGAGATGCCCAGTCTCAAAAATAACAGCCAGGAAGAATGTGAGAAGTTAATAGCTGAAGGCAAATTAACTCAGGAGCAGGTCGATGCTTCAGTTGAACATGTTCTGACGGCATTGGGAAAGGCCGGTTATCTCGGATTGGTTCAGATTGGAGAAGATGGATTGGCGAAAGAAGAGCCTGGCCGTACAGAGATTATAAAGCTCAAGGTAGATTTAGATGAACTGGAAAAGGTAAGAGTTAAGAGCAACAAATCGGCCCTTGAAATTGCAGAAAAGGGTGGGGTATTATTAAAGAATGAGGAAAGTACATTGCCGCTAAAGACTGGAAATACAACGGCTGTGATTGGTTTGGCAGGCATGCGCTTAAAATCAGGAGTTGGAGGAGAGCGTTCTTCAGGTACAATCAGCGAGATGACCAGTCCATATGAGGCATTAAGTGAGCTGTTGGGAAAGAAAAATGTTGAAGGACAGGTCGCTTTAGATTCAGTAGGGACGATTATTCCCAACAAATACCTTTATACTGCTACAGCATCAAATGCAGAGAAAGCTACATTATCAAATGCTAAAAAGGCAACATCATCGAATGCAGAAAAATCAAAAAAATCGAAAGCAACATCATCGAATGCACAAAAAGAGAATCATACATATGCAACAACATCAAATGCAGATAAGACCAGTCAGTCCGAGAGCAGCAGGAGGGGAGCTGATCGTTTTGCAGAAGAAAACACTGCTATAGATGGATTATTGCATGGTGTGATCAGAACGTATGGCGTTGCCAAAGAAGAAGGTAATGACGAGGAATTTCAGGGACAGTGGAGACCATCGGGCAGCGTTTCGGCTACTGAGATGGAAGGACATGAGACAGGTACGTATGCCGCAACAGATAAAGAAATTAATTTTACCGTAGGAACGATTGACGGAAAACCAAATAAATACTATTTGGCAAAGTTTGCTGATGAAGGTACAGCGAATTCCTTTACGAAGGCATCAGGTTCTGCATATACCTGGACTACTTATTTAAAGGCACCTGAAGATGGAGAATACAGCATTATCTTTGGAGGGATTGGTGGAGAAGCAGCTGCAACCATACAAACGGGTACAGATGCCGAAGGGAATAAAATAACAACATCACTTGGTATTTCCAATATTAATCAGGGCACTCAATGGGCTACAGATACATGTGGCGACACGGGAACTATTTTAAGTTCTGCAGATGTAACATTGGAAGCAGGAAAATTCTACGAAATCGTAGTAAAAGGAGTTGCAACTCTGGAAGAAAAGGATCTGCAGATTACATTATCCTGGATTACCCCATCTCAGAGAGTAGAAAATTATGAAAATGCAATAAAGGCAGCGGAAAAGAACGACACTTCTGTGGTATTCGCATATAATACAGCTGACGGGCTGGCTAAAACGAGAGAAGACTGTACTCTGGCGCTTCCGGAAGAACAGGAACAACTGATTCTTGATGTTGCAGAGGCAGCTCACGAAAATGGGCATAGAGTTGTTGTAGTTTTAAATAACTCTACCCCTGTAACCATGGGAAATTGGTTGGATGAGGTCGATGCTGTTTTGGAAATGTATTATCCTGGACAGAAAGGCGGCGTGGCTACTGCTAATTTGCTTACCGGAAAGGTGAACCCGAGCGGAAAACTTGCTTTTACGATTCCGAAAGATGATTTAGAAACTTTAGATACTTATACAGAAGAGATATTTGAGACACAGCAGGTTCAGAACAGTACCGTAGATTATTATGAAGGGATTCTTACAGGATATAAATGGTATGATGCAAATGAGATTGAACCTCTATATGACTTTGGCTATGGTTTATCTTATACGGATTTTGCATACTCAGACTTAAAAGTGACGGAGAAACGGGAGAATGGTGAAAAGGCCGGGTTTGACGTTTCTTTCAAAGTTAAGAATACAGGGGAGGTAAAGGGGGCAGAGGTTGCCCAGGTTTATTTGGGTGAAGCAGAAGTTCCGGATGGAGTACAGATGGCTAAATATGCTTTGGCCGGTTATTACAGAACGCCTGAGTTAAAGCCCGGTGAGGAGAAAGAAGTAACCGTACATATTAATGAAAGGAGCCTGTCTTTCTGGAATACAGATGGAGAACTTCAGGATCAGAGCGACGGAACAATCGGTAAATGGAAAGTTGCAGAAGGAACAAGAATTATCTATGTTGGAGCAGCTTCAGACAATCTCTTATTAGAGCAGAAAGTAGAAGTAAAATCAGCAGACTCAAACAGTTCTGATAATTCAAATAATTCCAATAACTCGGGTAATTCAGGCAACTCTGCGGTGGGTTCCGGCTCTGTGACAGGAAGTTGGAAACAGGATATGAACGGTTGGTGGTACAGCTATACAAAGGGAGGATATGCCTCTGGTAAGTGGGAAAAGATTCAGAATAAATGGTACTACTTTAATGAAAAAGGCTATGCTGTTACGGGCTGGCAGTTGATCAACAGCAACTGGTATTACTTTGACACGACGAATTGTGATATGATGACTGGTTGGTTACAGTGTGCAGAGGATAATTATTGGTATTATCTGAACTCAGAAGGAGCAATGGTGACCGGATGGCAAGAGATTAATAAAAAGTGGTATTACTTTAACAGCTCTACAGCAAATCAAGCAACTTATACATTCAATGGGGAAAATGGAACATGGATGTATTCTAATGATTCAATTATTCCGTATGGAGCGATGTATGAGAATCGAGAAACTCCAGATGGGCACTATGTAAATTCGAATGGTGAAAAAGTGAATTGATTGTGCTTGCAGTGAAAAGATGCCGGGCTTATTCAGTTCGGCATCTTTTATAGGCAATGCCAAATAATAACGCGGTAAAAATTAAGATTACCCCAACCCTTTGCGAGTTGGAGTAATTCACTATAATCATCATCTTGTCTATCTGGGTAGCCTGTTATCGGAAAGAGAGGTTACCCCTCTGAGTCCAGCCACCCTTGTCTCCTTCTGTATCACAAATTCAGGTGAGCGTGAGATGTTGTTGGCAATATGGCCCACATCTTCAGGAAGCAATTCCAGGTCCTGTCTTCGCAATATTATCTGGCGACCGGACTGGCTGTGAAGGCCATGCTGCTATCCATCCTCCGCCCGCTCATGCTGATGGTTCCCCTGATCCATACCTTCTCCCGGATTTGGGGAATGGACGGCATTTTATATGCAAGTCCCACAGCCGACTATTTGACCGCGCTGATTGTGGTAGCGCTGCTGTGGCACGATAGAAAGAAGCAAATGAAAAGAGGTGATAATTGATGGCGGATATTCTTGTCTACGGGCTGACCCCAAACAATTTGAAACACGTCACATTCCGTATTCCAAAGGAAAAATCACGGTGTTCACCGGCGTATCCGGCTCCGGCAAGTCCAGCATCGTGTTCGATACCATCGCTGCCGAAATGCGGCGGCGTTCGGTATAACGAGGAGGCCCTTGCCTGTACTTACAAGGGAAAGAATGTTGTGGAGCTGCTGGGCCTGAAGGCTTCCCAGGCACTGGAGCTATTCGAGGATGCCAAAATTAAAAAACACCTGAAAGTGATGGAACAGGTTGGTCTTTCCTACTTGACGCTGGGCCAGCTTCTCAGTATCCCCCCTTTTTGAAGGCCCTGTCAATCGGTTATCCGACGGTTTTAAGGTGATGCTTTTAAACTGTTGAGGTTCTATCCTATCAGTACCAATAATGAGAGGACAGGCTTCTTTCTATTAAGTATAATAAAAGTTACAGAGATAGGGCCATAGAAAGGAAAACCATCTGCAACGCCGGCAGGAGCCGATTGATCCGCGGGAGATTTCCGAGATTGCAGGCTGTTCCTTAGGCTTTTTCTAAAAGGTTTTTTCCTATATGAACGGCATTAGCCTCTCAGATTATATCCGTTCCAGAAAAATGACTTTAGTTGGCTATGACTTAAAGAGTACGGATCAGCGAGTGGTGGATGTGAGCTGTCAATATGGGTATGACTCGTCCACTTCCTTTACAAAAGCATTCCAGCAATTTCATGGGATAGCGCCAAAGGACGCGCGGAATTAGAATGCCAGATTACGGGCGGTCCCGAAAATGTGGATTTCGGTCAAGCAACAGTATATATGGAGACTGGAGCAAAAAGGCAGTTTTCGCCTGATTGGAAAAAGCATTCGTGTATCTCGCAGAAATGGAAAACACTATACAAAAATACTTGATGGAGACTATCGGCAAGACAGAAGCTATGGCCATCTCAAAATGGCTGCCTAAGTCGAACTACCGGCCGCTGAATAAGGGTTATCTCACCGGCAGAATGAAATCCGGCGCACCGGATATTGAATACTATGGAAAAGATGGGCTTGTGGAAGTCTGGATCGCAGTGAGAGAGAACTGATAATTAAGATGCCTTTGACGGAAAAAGCGCAGCTTCACAAATCGAAATTTGGGAGGAAAAAGATAATGACAAAAGAAAAGGCTTCATTCAAAGAATTTCTATTGGCAGTTGCGCCAGAACACCAAGCGTTTGTCGAGAAACTTAATACCAAACTTATTGAACAGGGCTGTGTTCTTGTCATTAAGGAAGTAAAAAGCGGTTACGCTGCTTCATATCAACTTGAGAAGAAAACAGTAATGAATTGGGTGTTTCGCAAGTCTGGTATTTTGGCACGGATTTACGGTGACAATGCTGGTAAGTATGAGGATACAATCGCTTCTCTGCCTGCTGATATGCAAAAGAAAATGACTACTTCTCGTGACTGCAAGAGACTAATTGACCCTAATGCTTGTAGCGATACCTGTGTTAAAGGTTTTATTTATACCTTGAATGGCGTTACACATAAAAAATGCCGTAATGACGGAATGTTTTTTCTGCTGACAAATGAAACAGCGGAACAGATAGCAGAGTTGGTCTGTGCAGAGGTTAATGTGCGTAAGCCAGCTTTATAGCGTCAGAAAAGTTAATATTAATAAATTTGAAGTTATTTGAGGGACAGAATAATGAGAATTGAAACAGAGCGACTTAATATTATAGCACTTACTCCAGAGCAGCTTGAACTATGGACGTATAACATAAGAGAGCTTGAAAAGGAACTACTATGCTCATACAAGGCGGAACCAATGGAAGGCTTGTTTCGTGAAATTGTATGCGGACAAGTAGAAAAGGCTCAAAAAGACCCTGCCAATTATCTATGGCACACTTTTTGGTTTGTTGTTAGAAAATCGGATCATTGTGTAGTCGGGTCGATTGATTTTAAGGATATTCCTAATAGTAATGGAGAAGTTGAAATAGGCTATGGCTTAGGACATGATTTTGAGCATAACGGTTATATGACAGAAACGGTTCAAGCGTTTTGTAATTGGGCTTTGAAGCGGGACGAAGTAAAACATATTATTGCTGAAACAGATGTTGATGGTGCTTCATCGCAAAGAGTACTGATAAGATGTGGCTTTAAAGAATATGCCAGAAAAGATACTATATGGTGGCGGTTATAAGTTTCAGTTTGTCGTGCTGATTTATCCTCGCCTTATTTGTAAAGTACACATTTTTAATATAAGGGAAATTGAGACAAGATCATAATAGAGAGTATTTAGATTATCGGGCCTGTGCTGTCAGGTGGGAAGGAACTTAGGCGGATAAGGTGTACTCGACAAATTAGAATTTGTAAAGGAGATTTTATGAGAATAATTTCATTAGTTGAAAATACGACGAAATCAGAACTTAAAACAAAACACGGACTTTCCTTATATATTGAAACAAAATCACATAAAATTTTATTTGATTTAGGTTCAGATAGCACATTATTTGAAAATGCTATGAAAAGAAATATAGATATTTCAAAAGTGGATACTGTTATTATTTCTCATGGGCATTTTGACCACGGAGGAGCATTGCAAAAGTTCTTGGATATTAATTCTGTGGCAAATATCTATGTACAAAAGGAAGCCTTTGAACCACATTACAGTAAAACCTTATTTCTTAAAATACCAGTTGGAATTGATAGTCAGCTTAAATCTAACAGGCAAATCAAACTATTGAATGGTAATTATAAAATTGATGAAGAATTATCGTTATTCACAGTAAGTAAAACAAATAAATTTTATTCCCCTGCCAATAATGCTCTTTATGATAAAAAGGGCAAAGATACCTTTGGACACGAACAAAACTTGATTATTTCAGAAAATAAAGTAGTAGTTATTATGGGGTGTGGGCATGCTGGTGTTGTAAATATTATGGAAGAAGCAAAGAAGTATCAACCACATTTGATATGCCCCCTGTCAAGTAGACAGGTGAAATATTTAAAACGAGGGGCTGATGA
>OCAO01000413.1_pt1 | contig 16127 bp, 14 predicted proteins | sample 1477151 | NCBI WGS metagenome assembly OCAO01 (sample SAMEA2580298, study PRJEB22360) | human gut metagenome | biome: human gut; feature: human-associated habitat; material: faeces | place: Denmark | collected 2008/2010 | reverse complement strand
ACCATAAAAGCATAAAAGAGAGGGACTTTTTCAGCAGCCTCGCTCAGACAGGTGGACATTTCCCCTGAACGAAAAATTTTGCGCGTTAAGAACTTCTAATCCCCTGCAAAGTCACAGGAAAGGCCGCATGAGCCTGCCGGGACTGACCGGGGAGCAGGGGACAACAGGGACTGGGAACAGTAACTCATCGCCTCTCAGGGCATCCTGGCCGTTTTCCCTTGTTCTTTCTTCCGGCCGATTCTATAATAATACCATAAATCCGGTGCACGGGACATCAAAAAAGGAGAATCATATGAAAATAACACTGCACGAAGGGCTCGATCTTTCCGAGCCCGAAATCGAAATCCGGTGTCATATTGCCGACCCGCGGCTTAAGCGTCTCATAGACTATATCCATCAGTATTCCTTTTCGCTGGAAGGGCGTATCGGTGATGCCTCCTTCTACCTGCATTCCGAGGAAATCATCTACGTGGATTCCGCTGATGGGCGCACCTTCCTCTACAGCGGAAAAAATGTATACGAAAGCCGCGAGACGCTTGCATCCCTGGAGGAAAAGCTGGCCAACACCACCTTTGTCAGAATCAGCAAAAACTGTATCGTAAATACCGCCTGGTTGAAAAGCGTATCCCCTCTGTGGAATCACAGACTGGAGGCCCTGCTGAAAAACGGCGAAAAACTCATTGTCAGCAGAAATTATATTCCTGCACTGAAAGAAAAGTTATCCCAATAAAAGGAGGAAATGCCATGAAACGATTATTAAGAACCTATCTTCCCAGTTCGTCGATCGCCTTTACCATCGTCATCCTGTTCAGCGTCATCTTTAACCTGATTCTGGGAAAACACGATGCGCTGAGCAGCATCTTTGTCCTGGAACTCGCGGGGCTCATTCTTTTAATCCAGTTTGTATCCGCCGTATGTGACCGCATCCCGTTCCAGTCGAAAAAAGCATATCAGATCACATTTTATGCCCTGGAATATGCCATTGTCCTGATTGCAGGCTTCCTGCTGAACTGGGCGGCGTTTACCATCAGCAGTTTTCTTTACACGACACTGCTCTGGCTGTTTATCGCATTCCTGATCGACCGGTACTTTACGGCCGTACACCGCCATGAAGCCGAGGAGATTAACCGTCTCATTCTCTCCCAGAATCAAAAAGAGGAGCAGATTCCATAACCGATCCTGTGGAATCATACTCCCTCTTACCAAAACGTTATCTGCCGGCCGTCTGACTGCTCAGAAGCATTCCAAACGACTCTGCGGTCATGGGCCGGCCAAAGTAATACCCCTGTATGACATCGCAGCCCCGCGCCTTTAAATACTCGTACTGCTCTCTCGTCTCCACGCCCTCGGCGATGGTGCTCAGTTCCAGAGAATCCGCAAGACGTATGATACCATCCACGATCTTATTTCCCCGCTCATCTCCGATATTATCAACAAAGCTTTTATCAATCTTCAGCGTATCAAACGACATGTCATTCAACATCGCCATGGACGAATACCCTGTACCGAAATCGTCCAGTAATATACGGTAACCGGACTGATGCAGATGTCTGATGGCATCCAGAAGCCGGGGCTGGTTGTCAAAGAAAACGCTTTCCGTAATCTCGATTTCCACATTCCGGACATCCACCGCGGTCTCCGTCAGAATCAGGTTATATTTTTCCACGAAATTCAAATCATACAGAAGCTTTCTCGACACATTGACAGATACCGGCACCACCTCGTATCCACGTTCTTCCCACTTCTTCTGCTGTTCACAGACCTGCCGGAACATGTAACGGTCCAGCTCGCTGATGAAACCGTTCTTCTCAAACAACGGAATAAATTCTCCCGGCGGAACGAGCCCACCGTCAGGCCGTGCCCAGCGAACCAGGGCCTCTGCCCCTACGATCCGTCTGGACTCTGCATCATACTGGGGCTGGTAGTAAGCTTGAAACTCCCCATTCTCCAGCGCCCCCTTCATCTCGGCTTCAATCCGCTTATCCCGGTAAATCTGTTCCTTTACCCGTTCATCATAGAACGCATAGTGAACGGCAAACTGCCCCTTCCGGCTCTTTCTGGCAATTCCGGCACAGTCCAGACAGAAATCCAACGTAAGACCCTTGTCACGAATCTGAAAGATTCCCAACGCCGGCACGATGGCCAGCTTGTTCTGAGGCCAGATGGAATACGACTGAAGGCGGCTGCACAGTTCCTCCAGGCGCCGGCACAGCACATCGTGATCGCGGCTGTCTGCCAGGGCCACAAACATATCCGCAGACTGATGGGCAAAAATTTCCTCACTGCCGCACCATTCCCCCAGAACTCCATGGATATACCGGATCAGATGATTCCCCTCCTCGTATCCCAAAAGTTCGTTGATAAACTTAAAATCGTCTATATCCAGGCTGATGAGAGACCAGCTTCCCACCTCTGCCCGGCGGATCTTTTTCTCCGCCTCAACCTGGAATTTTGCGAAGGAGTAACCGCCGGTGATCTCATCCGTGTACAGGCTGTGCATCAGCTCGGCCTTTCTCCGCTTCTGATCCTTCAGAATATAGATCAGAATCCCCGCAAAGATCAGCACCATAAACGCCCCCAGCAGGTAGGTCCGTCCCAGCACTGCATTCATTTTGCTGTCCAGCACACTGGCCGGAGCCACGGTGAGCAGATACCAGTTATTGATGGGCAGCGGCCGGTAATACATGTATTTCATGCCATGGTTTTCTATCCGGATGCAGCCCTCCTGTCTTAAGTCAAAATCCGCCTTCATGGCGGCGGCCGCCTCCGAATTCTGGCTGTCCACCTCCTCGATTGCGTCGAAAATATTCTGAAGATCGGGATAGCTGTACGGATTAACAGAATCTACGATACAGTTTCCGTCAGTATTTACAATATATGTATATCCCCGCCCTTCAAAAGAGGACACCTCCAGCTGCTTGCGCATCTCATTCAGATTATACGTTCCAAACAGTACGCCGGTCACCTGATCCTCATGGTACACAGGGACTGCATAAACATGAATCTTTTCATTCCCTTCCCTGTCCCGGAGAGGATCGGACACGCATTTCTCCCCCTCCATCGCCTTTTTGTAATAAGGACGGTCAGATAAATCCATCTGCACATGATCCGTTGTATAAGTCTTCCCGTCTGCTGAGATAATCCCCATCCGCTTAAAATCATTCTCCATGGCGGTGGCGGCCAGCATGGAGGCAGCCTCCTCATAATCCTCCGCCGGATAGAAGCTGACGCGGCGTGAAACCTCTGTCAGCAGTTCCAGTTTCGCATTGATCTCTTTTTCCAGAATATTCTCTCCCTGAGTGGATACCTCCTCCAGAGATGAGATGATCTCATTCTGAAAATCGTTTTTCAGAGTTCTCGCATATAACAGCCACGACACAGCCAATAATATCAAAATCAGCAGACCGAGGATAATCTCCCGGTATTTCGCGAAAATATTTCTCATACCCCTTCCTTTCCCGCCTGTGACGCTGTACTCGATAACAGGCGGCATCTCATTTTATTGTACATGAAAGAAAAAGGGTACGTCAACTGTCACTTGCTTTTTAGCGCCGAAAAACCGTTCTTTGCCGGTCCGCGCTGTAGATTATTCTGCCTCAGTGAGGCAGCGTGCCGCTGTTTTCGTTCTCCCGGGGCAGACTGGTATAATAGGCGGAAAAGATATGGCAAAGCTCCCGTTTGCCGGACAGTTCCAGTTTGCGCAGTATATTGGACTGCTGGTTGGCAATCGTCTTGTTTTTGGAGTGGAGCGTTATCTCTCTCCCCAGCATCTGGTCCAGAACAGCCCGTTCAGCGGGAGACAGTACCTCCAGTATCAGACTGCATATGAGCAAAGCCTGCGGCGTTATTCCTGAGTACGTCGTCCGAATGGTGGGGATGAGCATGGAGAACTGATTTTTTAGTACGTAGCCGGAAGCAAATGCCCGGCGGCAGGCGTCCAGTATAATTTCCGGCTGGTCAAATGAGGTTAGAATAATAATGCGGGCATTTGTCTCGATCCGTATGGCGCGGGCAGTCTCCACGCCGTCCATCCAGGTAGATTCCAGGTTCAGATCCATAAGGACAAGATCAGGAGAATCAGTAAGCGCGGCCGGAAGGGCGCCTTTTTTGCTGCTGCACAGGGAACATACATCGAAATCGGCTTCTTTTCCCAGTGTCTGCTGAATCAGATACAGAAAATCTTTGTCATCGTCTACCACCATGATTTTTATTTTTTTCACGAGATGCTCCTTTCTGCGGGTTTACGTACGGAAAATACAGGGAAAAGCAGCTCCCCTCTCCTGCGGCCGAGTCAGCCTGCAGTCTTCCGGAGTGGGCACACATGACATTCCAGCAGTAATACAGGCCAAGCCCCATATTGTGGTTGTTATTCTTGGTCGTGTAAAACGGTTCTGATATCCGTTTCAAATCGTCTTTTTCGATCCCGCATCCATTATCACGAACCGTAATGACAGCCTGCCGTCTGTTCTTCTGGCAATGGTATGAAAGCTTAATGAGCCCCTCCTCCTTAATCGATTCAGCGGCATTCCAGATCAGATTGCGAAGCACCTCTGCCAGATGAACGGGATCACAGAAAAGCGGATCCATATCACAGGTGCATATCTGAATCTGTTTGCCTTCCGGCAGCATGAGTTCCTGTTTTAAATCCTCAAAAATCTGTGCGATATCGCAGAACTGCTGTTTTAAAACAATCCTATCTGAATACATCTGCGTCCGTGCGACGAAGCTTTCCAGGTGAGCAACCGACTGCTCAATGATGTCCAATTCCTTCATCCGGACCTGCTCCTGCCGGAGCAGGCCGGTACACCATGAGATTTTAGCAAGATCATTTTTCAGGGCATGTCCCACATAATGGGCATTTTTCTGAAGCAGTTTTTCATCGGAACTCCAGTTATACTGTTCACCGCGAATGCGGAGTCCCCAGATTCCGCTGTGAAACGCATGGTACACAATAAAAAGCAGGATCACGACGATTATAATCAGGTTGATCTGCCACGCCTTTGAAACCCCCTCCAGTCCCAGCGCATGATACGGAAATCCGGCAATGAGCCAGCACCATAATGGAAGCAGCACGCTCGCCGTTACCAGCATGCGCTGGTTATAGTTTGCGCTGAGCCGTTCCTCCCGCAGCGTTTTTAATAAGATCGAGGTCAGAATGATACCGTATAACCAGTTGTAAGCCGCAGTACTCAGACAAAATGAGACCTTACTCTGGTAATACAGGGTCTGCGTACATGGAAAGATAAGAATCATCACCACTGCCAGGGCGAAACTGGCTGCCTGCTTCTTTCGAAAAGCAGAGGGATTTTTTACATCTTCGTGGGAAAAATACAGGGCACAGATCAGACCGCACGGCAGGGAAAAGAAATAAAATACCCCGCTCATGACAGAATAGAGCCAGTCCGGTATCGCATGCGCGGCCGGCGAATGGATCAGTCCTGCCAGTTCATAATACAAAAATTCTTTAAACGTGCCAATACCGCATAAAAATCCGGTAGCGAAGCACCATTGATTGATCTTATTTCCAGGATTGGCAGCAAGGATCAGAAAAAATACCAGCCAGATTAAAAGAGTAAATACCAATAAGTATAATCCATGTATGCCCTCCTGTGAGACGCGCAACAGCAATTCCTTCATAAGCGTAGTTCCTGCCTTCTTCTTTCATTGATATCTGATGCTGTAATACCGGATCTCCGGCGCAGTGACCGCCATAAAGACTGCCTCCGGTCCGCTAAGTATAATTTATCATACTTTAAACTTTCTAACAACTGCATATCATGTTCAACCAGGAAGTAGAAATTCCCAAATATTATGGGAATTTTTCAAATATACCGGCTGCTCTGCTATAATTTTTCAAAAAAATTACCGGTTCTGTTCCGGCTTATGAATAAACCGAAGACAAATTTAGGCTTGACTCTGCACAGTGTTCCTGCTATAGTATCATTAAGTTATGTATCGTTTTGATATATATCAGGAGGTAATATTATGTTGGAATACATTATTCTCGGTTTTCTGATGCGCCGGAAAGCCACCGGCTATGATCTGAAGCAGTATATGGCCGAAAGCACTTCCTATTTTTTTGACGCAAGCTACGGAAGCATTTATCCGGCGTTAAAAAGGCTGGAGGAAAAGAAGTTCCTGTGTTCTGAGGAACAGGTAACAGGCGGAAAGTTCAAAAAGTTATATTCCGTTACCGGGGAAGGACGGAAACATTTTCTCGAATGGCTGAAACAGCCGGTCCATTTCTCAAAAACCCGCCTTGATCATCTCGTTCCGTTCTTTTTTTATGACTGCTTAGACGCTGAGACGGCAGGACGGAACTTAACGCAGTTTATCGAAGAAGCTTCATCGGGACTCGGGGAGCTGAGGGCCCAGCAGCGCGAACTGGATTCCAGCTGCCCGGAATGCCGCCATACGTACCACTATTCCGTGCTCGTCTACGGAATCCGCTACTATGAGATGCTGATCGGCTGGTGTATGGAGCTTGCCGGACAGACACCAAAACCATAAGGAGGCCCCTTCTGTGAAAACAATCATCCATGATTTAGACCCCGCCGCTTTTGAAGAGCTGTTTCCCGAAACCGCACTTTTGACAAGACTCGGAACCTCAGAGCCGCCTGCCGTCATTCTCTCCCCCATGTATCCGGCCCGCCCCTGCATCGGCTGTTTTGGCTGCTGGATCAAGACTCCCGGCAGCTGCGTGCTTCCTGATTCCTATCAGGAGATGGGGAAGCTCCTGTCCAGGACCAGCGAGCTCATCCTTATCAGCCGCTGCTGTTATGGCAGTTACAGCCCCCATGTTAAAAATGTGCTGGACCGCAGCATCGGCTATCTTCAGCCGTTTTTCCGCATCATCGGCGGAGAGATGCACCACGTCATGCGATACGGCAACCAGATGGCAGTTACGGCACATTTCTATGGAGACTCCATCACAAAGCAGGAAGAAGAGACCGCGAACCGCATGGTAAAGGCCAACGCCGTCAATCTCGGAGCCTCCGGCTTCACCGTACATTTTTATCAGACACCGGAACAGATAAGGGGGAATATGACATGAAAGGTATTTTAATAAACGGCAGTCCCAAGAGAAACGGCAGCGCTTCCGGTGTACTGCTGGACGATTTAAGGTCTTTACTCGCTCCCGATACAGAGACCGCCGTCATGGCCGTCACCGCCGCCCATCCGGCTGCTTCCCCGGCTTATACCGGCATGCACTGGGAGCCCTCCCCCGAGGAGCAGAAAAAGCTTGGCGGCTTAAGCTTCCTTGTCCTCTCCTTTCCGCTCTATGTGGACGGTATTCCGTCCCACCTGCTTTCCTTTTTAACGGAACTGGAGCGGTGGCAGAATCAAAGCAGGCTTCTGGAGGGCGACAAACCACTGGCCGTATATGCTGCTGTCAACTGCGGATTTTATGAGGGAAAGCAGGCTGCCATTGCCCTTCGTATTGTGGAGAACTGGTGCGTACGCTGCGGATTTGAATATAAACAGGGCATTGGATGCGGCGCCGGGGGCATGCTGGCCCATTTAAAAGGCGTCCCCCTGGCAAAGGGGCCGAAAAAACCGTTGGGCGCTGCCCTGACAGATATGGCCGCAAACATCGAGCGCCTTGAAAAGGGGAACGATCGCTTCTTCTCCCTCTCCATTCCCCGCCCGCTCTACATAGCCGCCGCTCATATCGGCTGGAGGAAGCAGGGCCGCGAAAATGGTCTGACTGTAAAGGAACTGAAATCGTAATACGAAAAACTCCCCTGCCGTTTGAATGGAATCCATTCCGACAGGGGAGTTTTCTATTGCAGCTTTCCTTCCCCGGAGACCGGGAGTGCAGGAAAAAGACTGGTTCTGATTAAATTCTGGTATCCCAGCGGCCGCAGAATACCGTTTCATTGTATCTGCCCTTAAACGGTGATTTTCCGGTCATTTTATCGATGGCGGCAGAGACCGCTTCCTCCGAATTTAAGTAAGCGTTGATGTACGTCTTTGCCATCGGCACATCGATCAGGTGATTCGTAAAGTTCAGAGAAAGGAAGACAGTGGGCAGTTCTGATACGTACCACGGCTGATCCGCGGGCTGCGCCCATTTTACACGCATGGTATTGTACTGTGCAAATCCCGATACGTTAAGTACCACCAGGCACACATCGTACGTTTTACGGAGGTCTTCCATCTTTCCTTTCACGGCCGGTGTCTCACCGTCCACTGTGAATCCTGCTTCCGTAAGCTTTCTTATGACCATCTCCTTCACAGGCGCGCTGTCGTCCGACTGCAGCTTACCCGCGACCACCGTTCCCTCTCCGCCGATAAATACCAGCTTCACTCTCTTATACTTCTCCAGTGTCAGGGGAAGGTAATGCTTCGTGTCTTTTACAAGTGTAATAAACTTGTCGGCCTGTTTTGCCGCAGATTCCCGAAACTCACGGCAGCCGATCACCGATAACTGCTCTCTGGGAGGCATCAGACGGCCTTCTGCCTGCAGCTTATGAAGCTTCAGCGCGGCCTTGATTCCGAGAATCCGGTGAAGCGCATCGCTCAGCCTCTCCTCTGTAATCACGCCGTTTCTGTAGCCCTCCATCATGTAGCCAAAGTCCTCGTCCATGTCATTGAAGAACAGGAACATGTCACAGCCCGCGGCAATTGCCCGCGGAACCTGCTCCCGCCGCGGCATGGCGGCAAACATGCCGATCATATGAGAGGCGTCAGTCACCACCATACCGTTGAATCCCAGGCGTCCTTTTAATAAATCCGTAATCAGCTCCGGGGACAGGGTTGCCGGCAGAATATCTTCATCCGCAGTATCCGGCCTCAGCTTTCTCGTATAGGCGGGGAGTGCAATATGTCCCGCCATAATGGTCATGACCCCATCATCGATCAGTTCTTTGTATACTTTCCCGAAGGTATTGTCCCATTCCTCACAAGTCATGTCATTGACGCCCATGAGAAGATGCTGGTCGTTCTCCTCGGTTCCGTCTCCCGGGAAATGCTTCATGCAGGTAGCCATATTCTGAGTTCTGGTTCCCCGGAAAAATGATTTTGCATAACGAATCGTATCCTCCGGGCTGTTGTTGAAGGCTCTGCACTGGACAATGGTATTTCTCCAGTTGTAGAGCAGATCCACAACCGGCGCAAAATTCCAGTTGCACCCGATGGCCGCGCTCTCCGCGGCTCCGATCCTTGCCACCTCATAGGCGGTCTCCTCATCGTCCGCTGCTGCCGTCGCTGCCCCGCAGGCCACTGCGGTACCGCCGCCTACGCCTCCGTTTCCGCCTGCCTCACAGTTAGAGGCAATGAGCAGCGGAATCCTGGAATGTTCCTGGAGAATCCGGTTCTGCTCATACAATTCCTCCGGCGAGGTATTGTGATAACGAATCGCTCCTACGTGATAGTTCTTTACCACGTTCTCCAGATCTTCCGGTTTTCTGGAGGTCACCATATTGACAAACAGCTGGCCGATTTTTTCTTCATCCGTCATGGATGCGATGGTGTCTTCCACCCACCTGATATCTTCATCCTTAAGGTAATAAGGTTTTTCTCTTAAATTAACCATTGTTCTCTCCTTTTCCCAAATTCTTCTCAAAATCCGCAATACACCGTTCCTCGTACGCCCCCCGGTACCTGTCATTCTGAAAACGCTCCAGCGCTTCTTTTCGGAACTGCTTCCAGGACAGTGCCTCCTTCTTAACCAGAATCGGATAGAAGCAGACGCCGTTCTGCAGAGCCGCCTGATGATCTCCGGGCGCATCTCCTATCATCAGAACGTGGTCCTTCTCGTAACCGGCCTCCAGAAGGCGGCCGATGCAGTATGCTTTGGAGCCCTCCGTCTGTGTCAGCACAACATCCGTTAAGGAAAGAAGCCCGCACCGCTCCCATTCCTCCACCACGGCCTGTTTATTGGCGGAAGAAACAATGGCAATATCGGCTTTTTCATGAGCCGCCCGGATTCCCTGCGCCACGCCGTCATACGGCTTTTTCACGTCCTCCGGAAGTCTTTCGATAGCTTCATTTACCGCCTTTGACCAGGACAGGGCCTTCTGAAAACACACACTGGATTCGTTCTTCTCCATCTTTGACAAGGCCTCGCCCGACAGCTCCGGCGCCGTCTCACACCATCGGACAAACGCATCGATCCCATCGATGAGCCGGTACGCTTCGGAGGCCTCCCGGAGTACGATGGCCAATGCCTTGAACCGATTGATTCCGCGGGTCATGGAATAGAGATTCACCTCATTCCATCGCTTTAGGAGCGCCTCTTTCCACGGCTCCAGCCCCCACTCCTTTACCATACAGGGGCCAAAGCATTTAAAATGTTTGATATCCATCGTATCCATGGCACAGCCGTCCGAATCGATGCAGATCAGATACTCCTGTTTTTTCTGAAAGTTCTCAAATACATCTCCCATTGTTTCCTCACCTTTCCTTACCGTTATATGGTTCCTCTCTTTACTTCGCAGCGGTTCTTCTCTCTGCAAGAATGCGGTTGTTCTCCTCTACCACGCTCTTGGATAACGGATAGGCAAACAGCAGGATCAGGCCGACAATCAGATAGCAGACAGCCGGAGCCAGGGTTGCCACCGTGTAAATATTTCTGGTTACAGAATCCGTCTGTACGATGACCTCTCCTGCCTTGGAGGACTGGTAACCGATCGCACCCAGTACCCAGCCGCCCAGGCCGCCGGCCAGCGCCTGGCCAATCTTACGTGCAAAGGAATAGACTGCGTAAATGGTGCCGTCATCGCGGCTTCCGGTCTGTACCTCCTGGTAATCGATTACATCCGTGATAAATGCCCAGATCAGCAGGTTGAAAAGCCCTGTTCCCAGGTTGCCGAAAGCAATCATGACGCAGAACGCCCAGGGATTCTGAATCCTGACGAAAAACAGAATAAAGTAAATCACGGAAGCAAATAATACGGAAGCTGCAGAGGCCTCTTTCTTGCCGAACTTCTTTAAAATAGCAGTTGAAAACGGTGCGAGAATCAGCGTTGCACCGGTACTGAAGAAACCGGCCAGCGACATGGCCTCTTTGCTCTTAAAGTAATCCATGTATAAATACGTATTCATGCTTCCAGACAGCAGCATGGAAAGCAGGAGAACGATCGCCGCTCCGATGATGGCGAGCAGGCTGCGGTTATGTACCATGCCTTTTACGGCTTTTGCGAAACTGCCACTGTTCGATTCCTTCACCTGCGGTTTTACACGCTCTGTAGAAAGGCTGTAGCACAGGATATAGCAGATCAGGGCCAGGACGGCAAACAGGCAGGCGATGTAGAAGAAACGGTCAGCTATAACAACCTGGTTTCCGCCCTCATAGGCATACACAAACAGGGGAACGCCTACATTGACGCATACGCCGGCCAGCGCCGCGCCTACGCTCCGGAATGTGGAAAGCTGGCCCCTCTCGATTGGATCGGAGGTAATTCCCGACGCCATGGAACCATAAGGAATGTTGATTCCTGTATAGCAGAAACTTCCCCAGAATAAATAGGTAAGATAAATATATACCATCTTAAATGTCATGGATTTATCCGCGATAAACGGATTAAACATCAGAACACCGGCAACCACCACCGGAATGCACATCCTGCGGATCCAGGGTCTGAACTTTCCGTCCTTTCCGATCCTGGCAGTATCCACGATATGTCCCATGGTAATATCCGTAAACGCATCCACACACCGGGCCACCAGAAACAGCGTTCCTACCGCCGCCGCACTGATGCCGAGTACCTTCGTATAGAATACCATAAGAAACGTGCTGGCCAGCATAAAGAAAAAATCATTGCCGAAGTCGCCAAACATATAACCGATCTTATCCCTGAAACCAAATTTTCTTTCCATGTAACATGTCCCCTCCTAAAGGTTAATTTATCTCTTTCGATAAAAAAACTTTACCATAAATGCAGAAAAATCTTGAGGATAATTTTTGTAGTTATCAGCACAATATTTGTTTTCTATGGTATAATACAAAAAAAATGTAGTATTAACATCATGTTATAAAGGAGAATCCCACCTATGAGCCATGCCCCCCAGACAGCCATCATCGATCTGATGACCACTCTTCTCTCAACCACACTCGGCGTGCAGACCTCCGTTCTCTTTCCCGATTCGGCCGAACTGGCGGATATTGATTACTCCCTCCGAAAATCCATCTTCACCGGACTGGATGCAAAGGAATTATTTTGCAGTATGATGGAAAGGGCTGAGGAAAAATACATCTACAGCATCACGGATCATTTTTTCAGCCAATATATTCTCATGCCGCTTCCTGAAAAGAAGGATTGCGGCTGCCTTCTCGTCGGCCCCTACCTGACAGAGGAGGCTAACGAGTTCCTGTATAACCGGGCGATTAACCGGAACCGGCTGACTCTGGAGACGCTTCCCGTGTTAAAAAAGTACTACCAGAACTTATCCATCGTGGATCCCGCCCGGATCACCGCGGCTTTGAACCACATTGCCTCCTTCTTATATGAGGATCACCACGATCTCACCATCCGTTACATGACAGAGGACTGGAATGAGCAGTACAGCGGTTGGAACTATGTTCCCGATCCGGAACACGCATTTTCCATCCACGTGACGGAAAAACGCTATGCTGCGGAAAATGAATTTCTGGATGCCGTCATGCGGGGAGATCAGGTTCTGGCTGTCCGCCGTTTTGAAGCGTTTTTGGACTTCCGGATCGCCCCCAGATATAAAGATCCCATCCGCGACAGCAAGAATCTAATCATTGTTCTGAACACGCTGCTGCGCAAGGCGGCGGAGAAAGCGGTGGTCCATCCCGTATATTTAGACGAAATCTCCCATCATTACGCCGTTCAGATTGAAGCTTCGACCTCCTGTCTCCAGCTGGAAAATCTGCGGATTGAGATGGTAAGGAAATACTGTATACTCGTTCAAAATCAGTCTCTCAAGAACTACCCGCCGCTGATCCGTGATCTCTTAAACCACATTAACTTAAACTTAAGCTCAGACTTAAGTTTAAAATCCTTATCACAGATGTTCAGCGTCAACGCCAGCTACCTCTCCTCCCTGTTCCGCCGGGAGATGACTATGACTCTGACGGACTACGTCAACGGCCGCCGGATCGACACCGCGCTGAAACTGCTTAACACCACCGATATTCAGATTCAGGATATTGCCTACTATGTGGGAATTGAAGATGTGAACTACTTCACGAGAATCTTTAAGAAAAAAATAGGCGTATCCCCCACCGAATACAAAAAATCAATCCGCCCGGCTTAGAGAATGTTGGAACATGACTCTCCGGGACAACCATCATCAGGAGGTATCATCAATGAAACAGCGAACCGAATACACCTGCCCGCTGGAACTGACCCACGATGCGATCCGCGGCAAATGGAAGCCCATCATCCTGTGGCAGTTAAGCAAGGGCGGCAGCTCCCTCTCCGCGCTTAAAAAAGAGATCGCCGGAATCTCCCAGAAGATGCTGATCCAGCAGTTAAGCGAACTGGCTCAGTACGGCTTCGTCGGCAAACATACCTTTGACGGCTATCCGCTGAAGGTGGAATACTACTTAACCGAGCGCGGCAGGAAGATTTTTGAGGCAGTCACCATCATGCAGAGCGTCGGAATCGACATGATGGCGGAGGATGGACGGGCAGATTTTCTGAGAGAAAAGGGACTGCTGTAGTTACAAAAAAGTGGGTACTGTTCACACAGCTCCCTCCGGTCTATAATGAGAAAAAAGGAGGATTTACCCATGAAAGATGCAGAGAAAACAGTAGGGACCATGCTTGATAAGCAGAGTGTCGCATGGATCGGTTCCGTTTCCCCGGATGGATTTCCCAATATCAAGGCCATGCTGCGGCCGCGGAAACGGGATGGGATCAGAACCATCTATTTCACTACAAATACCTCCTCCATGAGGGTCGGCCAGTTCCGTGAAAATCCGAAGGCGTGTGTATACGTCTGTGACAGCCGCTTCTTCCGCGGCGCCATGCTGACAGGAACCATGGAGGTTTTGGAGGACAGCGAAAGCAGGGAGATGATCTGGCGGGAGGGCGACACCATGTATTACCCGGGCGGCGTCACGGACCCGGATTACTGTGTCCTCCGCTTTACCGCCTTGAGCGGCCGCTTCTATTCGAATTTCCACTCAGAGAACTTCGAGATTCCGGAAGCGTGTACGGCAGAAGGAATGAATTAACTGATAAAGCAGAAAAAGCGGTCAGTGCGGTTTGATGCACGGATCGCTTCTTTAAAATAATATTGATTCAGGAATATATCAAATGATTGTCTTTTTACTCAAACTGTGCCTGATACATCTGATAATAGAATCCCTTGCTCTCCATCAGGCTATCATGATTTCCCTGTTCCACCACTTCGCCATGATTCACCACCAGAATCCAATCCGCATTACGTATAGTGGATAGCCTATGAGCAATAACGAAACACGTCTTTCCCTCCATTAGCTGGCGTATAGCCTCTTGAATCCGGAGTTCTGTCCTCGTATCTACATTGGAAGTGGCCTCATCCAGAATTAGCATTTTGGAATCCAGCAACATGGCTCTGGCAATAGTCAAAAGCTGTTTTTGCCCTTTTGAAACATTGGTTCCATCTTCTCGCAGCACCGTATCATATCCCTCCGGAAGGTGTTTAACAAAATTATGAATTCTGGCTGCCTGTGCCGCCTGCGTCACCTCCTCCAAAGAAGCCCCTTCCTTACCATAGGTCAGATTCTCATAAATAGTGCCGTGAAACAACCATGTATCCTGTAAAACCATGGCATATGCCTTTCGCAGGCTTTTTCTGGTTATATTGTGAACTTCCCGTCCATCTACCAATATTTCACCCGAATTAGTATCGTAAAACCGCATCAAAAGATTGATCAGTGTAGTCTTTCCAGCTCCTGTGGGTCCTACAATAGCAACCACTTTTCCCGTCTCGGCTCTCAGCGACAAATCATGCAGAATAATCTTGTCTTTTTCATAGCCAAAATCAACATGGGACAGTTCAACCGTCCCCTGTACCATCTCTTCCCCCATTCCTAATTCCACAGCGTTTTTCGCATCCTCTGTTTCCGGAATCTCATCCATCAGGTTAAATACACGCTCTGCAGCGGCCAGCGCAGATTGTAAGTCACTCATAATATTGGCCGCCTCATTAATCGGCCCAGAAAATTTCCTTGAATAAAGTACAAAGGAAGAGATCCTTCCTACAGTCATCAACCCCATCAAATAAAGAAATGCACCAAAGACACTGATGAGTGCCACCGAAAGATTATTAATAAAATTAACCATAGGACCGGCCATACTACCAAAATATTCCGCCTTGTAATAGGATTCCACAGCCTCTCGATTCTTTTCCCCAAATCTGCGAATGATTTCCTCCTCCTCGCAATATGCCTTAATCGTTTTCTGTCCTGTTACCATTTCCTCCGTAAAGCCATTCAGCATTCCAAGGCTGGCAGACCTCTGCCGGAACAGCGGTCGTGTTCTTTTCGTAATAAATTTTGTAATGCATGCAGACAATGGTACCGTAATGACGAACACAAGCACCAGACGCGGTGAGATCATCATCATCATGTACAGCGAGCCTACCACTGTAATCACCGTGGTTAAAATCTGGATCAGATCGCTGGATAATGACTCATTGACTGTATCAATGTCATAAGATATCCGGCTGATAATATCTCCAGTCTGGTGCATGTCATAATATCCCACCGGAAGCTTTAGCATCCTGTCGAATATATCCTTCCGCATACTATAAACCACTTTCCGGCTGATCGTAATCATCAGAACAGAAAGGCCATAGGAAAGTAAGGCTGAAATCACATAGAATCCCGCCATCCATGCTGCGTAGTGGAAGACCCTGGTGAAATCCACATTTCCCCTTCCTGGTTCAATAGCATCAATGGCATACCCTGAAAGCATGGGACCGATCAGGGCCAACAGGTTGCTTCCCACTGTCAGCAGCAATGCCACAAGCAGGAGCCAACGGTATTGCATCATGTAACCGGCCAGCCGCCGTATTGTATTTTTTTTCTGATGAAGAGCCATAAACCTTGCAGTCCCCCTATAGGGAAGCTTACTGTTCTCATTTCTTCTGTATACTGTCATATGACTCTCCCTCCTCGTATAATAAGTTTATAGCCAAGCAAAACAGGCTATAGACTTATTCTT
>OCAO01000410.1_pt1 | contig 16143 bp, 25 predicted proteins | sample 1477151 | NCBI WGS metagenome assembly OCAO01 (sample SAMEA2580298, study PRJEB22360) | human gut metagenome | biome: human gut; feature: human-associated habitat; material: faeces | place: Denmark | collected 2008/2010 | reverse complement strand
TCCGACATGGCCGCCGCCGTCGCGACTGAATACCACCACACATCCATAGGCTGGCTCGCGAAGTTCGACGCCCCAGTTGAGATAGGATTTTGCAGACTCGAAACGGGTGGATTTGATTCCGACGCGCTCAAGCATCGACCCGACGTAAGCGGCACACCAGGGCGTTTCATCATCTTTAATTCCACCTCGTTTAATGTCCTTCCAGAACTGGAGGATTAACGGATTGTGTCGCGGGCCTTTAATTTCCATCTGCCCCATGTATTTACGGGCTTCCACCAGCCAGCGCGGTTCATTGCTGATTGTCATCGTTCACTCCTGCCCGTTTTTTAAGTGCGCTGATAGCGATTTCGCGCAGCTTGTCTACGCCAACGAATCCAATCACACCACCGACGAACGGTGATATCGATACAGGAAGGCCAACCACATCAAGCGCGCTGGTGATGCATAAAGAAAGGGCGCCACAAAGGACGCCCTCAAGCCATTTATTTTTTCGTGTTGCACCGTCATATATCAGACGACCATAGGCAATGAGTCCGGCCATTGACGCCCCCAGAATCTGGGGCCACGCATTTTTGAGTCCGGTCAAAGCCGCAGCCCAGAATTCAGGGTTCTTGTCATTCATTTTCATAGCCTCACCTCGCATAGTTAGCGGGTGCTGTGTGTGATGAAAGGGTCAGGCTTCACGGGCTGGATTTATCAACAAAGCACGTAGCGGATGATTCCCGTGAGCCTGAATACGAAAAAGGCCACGCAAATGCGCAGCCTATAACCAGAAATCAATATTGTCTTTACATCAATTTTTCTTAAGGTTAAATTCTTCTGACAAGTTGATGAAAGACAACTTGAATATTAGCTATTTGTTCTCTGTTATGCCCGCAACCCAATGCGGGCTTTTTTTCGCCCTGCTAAAAGTTCCACCGTTGTGAGCCTTTTTGCTATGCAATAATGGATGCGTGGTGCCGGGTGTCTCCCGGTGATCCTTTGGCTGACAACCCATGCCTCACGAACATTTCACAACGGGATATAGAAAAGGCCATGCATTTGCATAGCCCTGAAAGATGTTTATGCTTTATTAATTCGCTGGAATATCTGGCATGGCGCGATCCATAGAAGAGCTAATTAACGCCTTAATAGCGTTGCATACCTGATAAAATCCACCCAGCTGAGATGAGACAGAAAAACGGGAGACGTCGTCTCCTGAGCCTACTTCAGCATAAAATGATGAGTTCTCATACCAGAGTGAGATGCTTACGCCCTGCCTGTAGCCACCTGTTAGCGGAGAATCATCAAGAGTGGTTGCAATCACGAAATTCAAGTGGTAACGGCTGTCCATATTGAGTTGGGGGATTAAGACAGGAAAGAACTTCCCCTCCTCCTCCCAAATACCAATGTCCACATAAGGCCATCTTGTTCCGTCAGAACCAGTCCACTCACGAGATGTAAGATCAAGAGAACCTGAATACTCTCGTAGTAGTTCGCTCGCCTTCTCCTGAAGTTTATCCTGTAACTTCCATTGCGCCTCGACCAGTTTAGTGCGTTTTTCTTTCAGATCCTTAAATGTTAATTCCATGCCACTCTCCAGACAACTTTTGAAAGGAATCTGCATAGTAACTCACCCTGAAAGCACATGGTTATATTTCACTTACACTGAGTGCGAAAAGCAAAAACCCCGCCGAATGGCAGGGTTCATAATCAGTTTCATTTGGATGCACGTATCCATGATTAGAAGCATACACGACAACTTCGGACAAAATCAAGCCCTGCGTCACGAAAATGCTAAATATCACGCGTATCGTCACACAAACTGGTCATATCCTGAAAAGCTGAATCAGCTTTACCTTCTTCCTTGTGACAGATATCTACCAGCGATTCCATAAACGGTTTCCAGTTGCGGGTCCATGTTCTGACGTGCAGATCCGGGACACGCTTTAGAATCGCTTTATATGCCGCAGTAGACGGCACCGATGAAAAACCGTTTCCAGAGCAACGCTCACACGTTTTGAAAACCGGCGCACCACGTTCTTTTGTAGCAATGCGGTCAAGCACCTCACCTTTTCCACCACAACGGCAACGGGCGCTTATCGTTCCTTTCCCTTCACAAGCGTCACAGACAGCAGGCACAATCTCTGTAACTTCTGTCCACAACTCCCAGTCTGACGGACGAACTGCGCGCGAACGACTGGCCCAGTATGGCGCGTTACCCCACGGGTAAGATACTTTGCGCGTGGTTTGTGTGCGGGATGTTCTCCCGCTACCGTTGCAGGTGTGACACGTCACGCTGGTTGCCGCGGAACGGGAGTATTCAGCAAAGGCAAATTGCGCCAGCATCAGCATGCACCATCCCAACTCACCACCGGCTGCTTTGCGCACGTTCTTTGGTGCTGTCTCCATTGCGTGGCGTGCCAGCGCCTGAACCGCAAGTTGCTCATCGCTTTTGCTGATCCCGGTTTTACCAAAGAAAGCGGACAGACCAAAACGCGCGCGGCTGCTGGTCGTACCGATGGCTACCATAACATCGGTTCCGGTGAGGCGATCCGGAGAGGTGCCTTTCACGCTGTCGCTGATGTGCATCCCCTGAGGGCTGAAATGTTTGAGTGATGATTCCAACTTCATGATAATTTCCTCAGGCTTTTGCATACCGACGCGGTTGTGATTTTTGCTGCGAGGCTGATTTTGATTTCGCTTCTTCCTGGTCAATCGGCAGAAAATGCCCGTTGTAGAAACGGCGGTACACGGTTCCAAGAACGCCGTTACGCTGTTTGGTGATGTTAATTTCCGCGATCCCTTTCGCCGGCGATTCGGGGTTATACACTTCATCGCGATAGAGCATCATGATGATGTCAGCATCCGCCTCAATTTCGCCGGAGTTCTTCAGGTCAGAGTTCATGGGACGTTTATTCGGTCGGGATTCCACGCCTCTGGAAAGCTGGCTCAGGGCCAGAACGGGAGTGCGGTTTGTTTTGGCAAGTCGCTTTAATCCCTTCGACAGTTCACCCACCGCGAGGTCATAGCGTGCCGTGCTCTGGATCTTAATGAGTAACAGATAATCGATAACCACCAGCGCGGTTTCTGGATGAGAAATCTGATGACTGGTTGCCGTTTGCTCGATCTGCTCAAGCGTCAGATCTGTGGCATCGACCATCCAGATATTGCGCCCGGTAAGATGCCCGATACCTGTAGATAACCTTGCCCAGTCTTCATCTTCAAACTTCGCGGCTGCTTTGAGCCTGGACACTGACATACCACCAGCAGCAGATACCATTCGCTCGCCAATCTGGATGTTGGCCATCTCCATGCTGAAAAACAGTACGCCATGCCCCTGCTCTGATACCTTATCGATAATGTCCAGTGCCAGCTCGGTTTTCCCCATCGACGGACGAGCCGCGATGAAGACCAGATCTGTCGGTTCAATGCCGCCGGTTTTAGCGTCCAGTTCTTCAATGCCGGTCATCAGCGGTTTGGCCTCTTCCAGCCCCTGATTTCTTGCATCTACCCGGTCAATTACTGCAGGTAAGATTTCATCAATATGCACAGGTTGAACGGTATCAGGAGTGAGTGAAATTGAAGCCATGGCCTCCTGCGCGGCTTTCAACGCTTCGACTGCGTTTTCACCATTGGCAGCATTGCGAATGCCAGCCAACGCTGTCTCGATTACAGCCTCGGCGTCACGAACGGCAGCATTACGTTCCAGTGTGGAAACGTAATACGTCAGAGCTGATTTAGCCCATGCGATACGGCTTGACTCGAGTATCGTTGCGCTGTGTTCTGGCATGATCTCACACAGCAACAGCGGATCTATCACTCCGGTCCCCCGAGCCTGACGACAAATGCCGGAATATATTTCACGGTACTGACGGACAGAGAATGCGCTCGCCGGCATACGGGAAAGAATGCCCAGAACCTCAGGATCGGTATTGCGCAGAAAAATCGCGCCAATTACCGCACCTTCCAGATCATTATTTTTCCATACCGGAGTCATCATGCGGTTACCCCTGCAGCAATTGCGCGATAGCTTTCCCAGCCAAATGCCAGGCGGTTTCGTCCACCATCGGTAACCCTGTCCACGATGCGCTCACCAATGGACTCTTTCAGTTGCTCAAAGGTCAGGTTGCTGATCAGGATTGTCGGAAGTACGCTCTCGTAACGGGCATTAATAACCTCCTGCAGGATGGTCATTTCCGTCGGACTACCAAATTGCACGCCCACCTCGTCGATAATCAGCAGATCCAGTGATGCGAAACGCTCGATAACGTCTTCCTCGGTACTGTCAGCACCATGGCGCCACGTGTTTTTTACGGCACGGGTCAGGCGCATAACATCGGTGATTTGCACACTGGCCAGATACTCACGAACAATGCTCTTTGCCATCGATACCGCCAGATGGTTCTTTCCTGTCCCGCAGTTCCCGGTCATCACCAGCCCCGTTCCTGCGTTAAGACGCTCCGACCAGCTGTTGACGTAGCGCTGGCAGGCTGCAAGGTTTTTTGCGGCACCCTGATTAACCGCCTGATAATTACTAAACTCACAGCCCTCAAATCGGCGGGCGATCCCGACGTTGTCCAGCAGGTCAGATACCTGCAACGCACGCAGCCCGGAATCGACTGCTGCCAGCTCATCGCGCACGCACCCCGGGCACAGGGAATGTTTAACATTTTCGGTACCACGAAACGCTTTACCAGTGAGCGACATGCGCTCATAGTCGCCATGTTTTTCGCACACTACGGTGTGGACTTCGCCTGACTCCCAACTTCCCCACTGCCACGGTTTTTTATGTTCTACAGCGAACGCCAGTTCCTCGCGAAGTCCTTCGCGTTTCGCCAGTAGTGAATCCCTTTCTTCGCGTTGTTTGATGTTTAGCATTGTGTTTCCCCTTGTCACCAGTTGCAGTCTGTTTGTCCGTAATCCTGTTCACTGAAGCCAGATACCGGAAGCACATTGCGACGCCCACCTCCGGGAGCTGATGGAGTTTGCCAGGCTTCTTCGAAATGGCGATCGGGCCCAAAGAACGTTGCCGCCTGTTTGACGTATTCAGTACCAAGCTTGCCCGTCGTGCGGATGTAGGCCGCGTAGCGCTGCACGCCCGCCAGCAGCTCTGATGCCGTAGCGCCGTCGGCGATGCGAGCCTTCCAGTGTTTGTAAGCCGTTGCTTTCGGATTGCCACCAGCGCGTTTTGGGTATGCTTGCCAGGCGGCTTCGAACTCTGGAGAGTATTCCTGTCGCGCTGCTGGTTTCGTACCACTGGTTTTTCCAGATGATTTACCACTTCCGGAAATGGCTGTCGGTGTAGCGGCGCCAGCCGATGCACCAAGAGTGTTTTTAATCTCTGTAGTAGTCTTTGTTGTAGTAACCATTAGAGAGCGGGCGTTTTTCCCCTCATCCATCGGTGCATCCTGCACTTGTCGATCAGGGCAACTTGCCCCGTTCGATGAGGGCACCTGTTCCGCATCATTAAGCAACTCGCAATCATGATTGATGGTGTAGTAATTTGTCCGGTCATGTAGGGACTTATTGAGCTGCTCAACATCGAGACATCCCTGTTTGACGAGTGATGTAAAAGCGCGTTTAACTGTATCTGCTGACCAGAACGGGAATTGTTTTACCCACGACTCATAGCTGTTGAACACCCAGCGGCGACCAGCATGGATAACTCCCTGCTCTTTGTCGTTAATCCAGTAGTTAACCTGCTGCAATACGATCGCTTCGTTCAGACCGATGCGCATAGCAAGTTCAGGGTTGATGACCAGAGGGCGAAAATTAAAAAGCATGCTCATGCTGCACCCGCTAACTCAGTATCGTGAGTAAACTTGCCATCCCAGCGCTTCTTCATCGGAAGATGCCCCTTGAGATAGTGTCGATAAATCCATACCGCGCCTTTGCGCAGCAGGATTGGCTTGAAGGTGTCGCGCATCTCACCGTCGTCCTGTTCCACCTGCCCTGGCCGTTCGGTGAGGTATTGATCACGCGCATAGTGATGAACCCGCCACAGTGGACGCCTGGCCTTTGGCTGGTCGTCGTAAAGCCAGTTATGATCAGCCAGAAACGCGTTAACCTGCTGGACGTTGACGCCGTTCAGTTGCTTACAGAACTGGCAAGGGGACATTCCCGGTTGGAACAGGTTTTCCAGGTGTTCGATGTACTGCGCCTGACGGTGAACGTATCCGATAGCTTTGTTCTTCGCTTCATACTCGTCCGCCCATGCGCGCGCAGCAGCCGCCGGGTCGTTGAAGTCTGGCAGACTGCTGCTGACTGGCGCCAGCTTGCCGGTACGGAAGTCGAGAAAGGTCTGGTTAACCTGCAAACGAAACGACGGTGAGATCCACCCGGCGTACTCGATGGCCAGCAGTTCGTGGGCGAACGTGCCCGGCGCAATGCCGCCATTCACGGTGTCGATTGGTTTTTGAGCAGAGTGTAAATTTACATTCTGGTTCTCTTTCAATAAATTACGCTTAAGCTCTTCAATGAGTTCTTTCGTGCTTTTTCGGCGTAACCATTGGCTCGGAGATTTATCCTCACCCGCTCCGCTCGCCTTGTGCAAAGCGTTCAGGTTAAATCGCCCGGCGGCATCCGTCGTGATTTCAACGCCTGCAATAACAGGCAGGCTTTCAACATTAATGCTTGAAACGTTCGGATGTTTATTGGTATTGTTTTTCATGGAATGATTCCTCGCAGTATTATTCCGCAGATATGCAAACGAAGTCAGAACAGGCCGGGTTGGCGCTCTCCGTTCCTTCCCGGCCTTTTCTTTGCCTTGCGTTCTGCTGTTGTCGTCTGCCCAATAGCCCACTGTCGCGCACGGAAAAGACAATCAGCGAACATGCTTCCCTTCCGGCTGGACTGAGAGCATCGCCGGTAATAATCAACACCATGCTCTGCCCCCCCCCCTGGCGACTTCTGCCGGAAAACCTTCGCCAGCCAGCGCCTCGGTGATGTGCTTTTTGATGAATTCTTCCGGTGACATGTCAAGCCTTTACTGATGGGTGAGGGAAAATTTCTTCGATAAACACCTTCCGGTCTGACGTACTCAAAGCGGATGCGATGAGATGGCATGTCTCAATATCTGGAACTCTCCGACCAGATTCGTAGTGACAAATGGAGCTTTGTGTATGGCCTATGCTCTTCGCCAGCTCGCATTGAGTTAACCCACTGGCAATACGCATATTTTTAAGATTACTCATTTTAATCCCCCGTTACTCAAGGAGATATTACACATTGTATTTGAAATCAGCAAGAAAATATTACATTATGTGCATTGAAACTTTATCACATACTGTAATATTATGAGCCTATGAAAACAGAATGGTATGAACTGGCTAAAGCCAGAATGTCTGAAGTGGGGGTTACGCAGGCCCAACTTTCAGAGGAATTGGGTGTTACACAAGGTGCTTTGAGCCACTGGCTTAACGGCAGGAGATCGGCTTCGCTTGCTGAAATAGGTTCGATTTTTCGAATCCTTGGCATTGTTGGTGCAACCCTCAACATAGATGGTTCATTCACCATCGGACCAGAGCAATTCTCGGCACCTCCTAAACCTCATTATGAATATCCTGTTTTCTCTCACGTTCAGGCAGGTATGTTTTCTCCAGAGTTCAGAACCTTTACAGAACGCGATGCAGAAGGCTGGGTCAGTACAACCAAAAAAGCCAGTGAACATGCATTCTGGCTTGAGGTTGATGGACACTCCATGACAGCCCCAACCGGCTCAAGACCAAGCTTCCCAGCCGGAATGCTCATTCTTGTTGACCCTGAAGAACCAGTTGATCCTGGAGATTTCTGTATCGCCAGACTTGGCGGGGATGAATTCACTTTTAAGAAATTGATTAAAGATAGTGGACAGGTCTTTCTTCAGCCGTTAAACCCACAGTTTCCAATGATACCCTGCAACGAGCATTGCAGAGTCGTTGGCAAGGTGGTCGCATCACAATGGCCTGAAGAGACATTCGGATAAAACATTCTGTAAAATACTCACTCCCGGCTTATGCCGGGATTTTTTTGTCTGAATATCAATACCACTAATTAAATACACTTTGAAATCAAACGCTTTCAATTAATAATCAAATTTTATTTCATTTTGTATAGACATAGTCAATTACGTTTTGTAATATCACTTCATCGGCAAATTACGGAGCCAATGAGATGAACATAACCTCCCAACCAAACCCAGCAAGCCAGGAATTTGATATTCACGCCAAGCTTAGATCAGCTAATTCGCACTGGCCTTATTGCTATGCTGTCCAGCATTTCGAGAAAGAATTTAATTACCAATTTAATACAAGTTTTGTTGACGAAATGGAGTTCGCTGTTTACGAACGTATCGATAATTATTTCGTTTTGGTTGATTTCTTTAAGTCATACGATGAAGCATGTGATGATGCTAAAAAAATCATTGATGACCACCCTGATCTTAAAAAAATGTTCCCTGCTATTTAATTAAACCATTAATTAACAAAAAACATCATAAATAACACCTTAACCGGTGGGGAACAACTCACCCTGAGGAAATGCAGATGAATATTACCGTCAAAAGTGAAGTCTTAAATAACAAGAGCCATTCAGTTAATCAGGATGACGACATTCTTTATATAAACAAGGCACACAAAACAGCAGAGTGCGCCAATAAATACGCGCATGAGCTACGTACAGAGTTTTTCCAGTTACTTATGCCCGCAATCACACGCACTGATGTGAAGGTAGCAGGAAGATTCACCTCGTTACTTAATGAGCTTTGCTTCATGACCCAAATGACCATGGAGAACACCTCAAAAAAAGGGGGGGCAATAATGACGTTTCTGAAAGATAAAGCAGCACACAACACAGCAAAACTTTTTGCCTCTTATGGAAATAGTTATCTGCATATTGCAAACCTTTTTCTGCGCAAGGCTTACGGGCGGTAATGACAATGAAAAACAACACCATTGAAATTTATCGCCGCCGCATTGCTATTGCGACATTAAACCGAATGAAGCGCAAGACAGGAGGTTATTGTCTCTCCGTAAATATGCCCGATGACAATATTCAGGTTATCGAGATTAACGAAGAATCAATGCTGAAACTTTTGCTGCGCTTCGAAAAACAGGCTCGGACTGAATTCAACACAGAAGCGGAAACATTTCTTCGCCAGACGTATATGAAAAGCGTCGATATCAATGGACACACCGAATATCTGACCGAAACCGGAAAGATGATTGTTGACGAGATTTTTGCGGAGTTAATTAAACACGCGAAAGAGAAATACGTATGTGGAGGAATTAACTGATGACCTCACAACAAATAATTATGCCCGGGATTCAGATCCCCCCCCAGTCCTCAACCCTCAACGTGGATCTGCACGTCCTTCCGGACTTCACCGGGCGTGTTGTTCTTTATATCGAAAACGGCCGTGTTACATGCGATCGCCGGCTTTTTGAAGATGAGCATATTTGCGCTCTGGACACTTTTATCAAAATGGCTCGCGAAGCCGGGTTACGTATACAGGAGCTAACTGGTGGCACTGACAGCAATTCGAATACCTGAACGCGTGCACCTGCAGGCGATGCAGGTCCTGCTGCGATACCGACGGAAGCGAGTATATGCACGACGTATGCGACGCACCGGACTTCTCAGCCTGAAGGTTAATCCGCGCTGGCGGCTGCTATCGAAAGACGATGGCCGGAACTGGGAAGTAATGAGCCATGAAACTTATAACCGGGAGAAAGACAGATGATCGACAACCGCACCGCCAGCGCAATTGACCTGGCATTTCAGATTCACCATACGCCTGTGGGCAACTTGTTCGTTGCGATGCGGCATGGCCGTATGAAGCGCTGCTTCAGCCGCGATACGGCGATCCGCTATCTGGCGTTCTTTATGACTACCGAAGCTTTCCGTCGTTCCGGCTTCGAGCAACGCTACCCGGATGTGCAGGCTGTCCACCCTCTCAATCCAGAACTGAATTGTTGGCAGCGAGGAGGTACAACAGTTGAGTACATCGGAGCCCACCAGCGCTGTGTTCGACGTCTTCGCCGCATTCTGGCCATTAAGCGTGATATGACGAAATGGTGTGAGAAGTGGGACGCCATGCACGACCGCTTCGTTAAAGAGGTTGACGAACTACAGGCCAGCAAACCGGAGGGTATTCGATGAGCAGCAATTACGACGCGCCAGAAACTACGCCAAACGGCATCAAGATAGGAAATCGCGTTATTGGCTGGTCTGGCGCGGTTAAACAATTCGATGGTTCGCGCTTTGACTCCCGCAACTCAGAGGGGCTGCGTTGGTTGTCCTGCATTATGGATGCCGTGGCAGTTGGTTGGGTTTCTTTAGGCACAGAGAAAGAACTCATTCTGTGGCGCTGGCTGGTAGCAACGGTATTCATCAACGAAGAGAAGGATAAGAACGGCACTATCGAAATCCCGAACGAAGACGGTGGTGTTGATATCGCAGTGATCTATTCGGGCAAAAAAGGAAATTTGAGTATCTATCCCGGTCCGCTGCGTTTTTCTCTCGCCAACCATGTGGAAGGCATTGCCATCGAGAAATATGGAGTTTGCGAGGGTTCAGCCCTTGCCCTTCGCATGTATCAGGACATGGTGATTGCAGATCCCGGCTACGGATTCAGGATGTCACCCTTTGGGCGAAAAGGACTTGAGATGCTTCACGATGACTACATCGGAATGATTAAAACCAGCGGCATGCCAGAAATGCCAGTTATGCACTGAGGGAACTGATGATGAATAACCAGCTGATGACATTTAGTTCAGAAGAGCTCGATTTTTCGATGAGTGGGGTCCTCTACGAAGGAAAACCAGCATTTGACGCAGTTGAATTGGCTAAGTCGCTTGGGTATACGAACCCAGCAAAAGCACTGAAAGACCATTGTAAGTCTCTGATTAAACTTAATTATAACGAATCGTTAGAATTGGGATTTGGTGAAAAACCACGTGGCACTCAACTTGCCGGTCAGGCTGATTTGTTCCGACTGATCCTGCGTAGCCAGCTTCCATCGGCTGAACGCGTACAGGACTGGGTTTGTGAGGATGTACTCCCTGCCATCATGACCACAGGCACATACAGCAAAGAAGTGCCAGTAGCTAAATCACACCAGCAGGAAATCAGCATGAACCATGACATTCTTTCACTGGCCCGCGTTGTGGCCGAAGCAACCGCATCAGCGACGATGAAAGCAGTAATGGAAGTGAGTGGCGCCAACCTGGTTGCTGCTTCGCCTGTATCTTCCTCTCTACCACAACGGCGCATTAATTCGACTGAATTCGTGAATACCGATGCCGAATTCGTTCCGGTACACAAAGTGTCATGGGAAACCAGTCTGTCCGATCCTTCGTGCCGTCGTCTTGTTCAGTTCGCAAACCTGCCCTCCAGACAGTTGCCGGGAGTTCGTGGGCTGTGCGTACATCGTGAATCGTTCATTCACGCATTTCAGGTGCTGCTGGAAGAATCCGTTCGCCCAAGCGGTAAACGCAAGCGCTGGCAACATCCTGAATTTGGTGGCTTCGTTCTGCGTAAGGATCCGAAAGAGATCTTCGTGGAGGTGGAAGCATGATCCTCCAGTCGAAACTCATTCGCGCAGCTCTGGTATGCGCAGCAAAAAATGATGTCCGTTACTACCTTAATGGTGTGCACATCACTCCGAAATATATCGAGTCGACTAACGGGCATGTAGCCCTGCGCATGGAGCACGGCATCCGGACGAAGAAAAACATCATCGTCCAGTTTGAAGGGCCGGTTCCGGCGAAAGCGGAAACCACTGAACTGGTATTTAACAAAGAAGCGTTTGCCATTCACCGCGACGCATTCGAACGCCGGATTTCGATCACCGGCATCAAACTTGTTGATGGTCGCTTTCCTGATATGGAACGCGTCATCCCGAAAAAAGTGGATTTCAGTATCAATCCGGTTATCCAGGCTGAATACCTCAGTTATCCGGAAAAGATGTTTGGTCGCGAGCGGAAGTTTATTCCCATCCAGTTACGCCCTTCCGGTGAGGCTGGAGCGGTTCGCATTCAGTTCGATCCAGTGATCAACACTGCATACGGTAATCCTGAGTTCGTCGTGATGCCATGCCGTGATGATGCTTTCAAAATTATTGAGGAGCATCTGGCATGAAAATCGAATATCAGGACTATGGCGCCGTAGCGAACATCGTGATCACCAGCACTGTGTTTGAGTTCCGTAAACATAACCGCGTGGTCGATACCACGCTTTTTTCAACCTTAGGAATAGTTGCAAACCGTAGTGGAATGTTCTTCATGAAGACGGTTTTTTCCGGTAAATATCGCGACATGCTGCGGGCCTACAAAACAATCCAGCGAGAGGTGACAAGATGAAATCATTTCTCCTGTCCATGCTGTTTGCCCTGTTATTGGTGGCCGTCGTGTTCGGCGCGCTGATTGAATACAAATTTTTGATGGATTTCGGGGGTTAGTCGTGAAAACAGGACAACATTCAGCCTATCCATGCCCACGCATCGATACTCCCCGTGGCATGACTTACCGCCAGCACCTCGTTGTGCAGATAGCGCCGGTAATGCTCACGAATTTTTTTAGCAATGATGCGTGGCAGGATTACGACGACCTAGCCAGAACTCTGGTGATGGCTGTAGATGCCATCATCGAAGCTGAGCGGGAGACGGCGAAATGAGCAAAATCACTAACCCTGTCGTGCTTATCCATAAGCGCGAAAACAGTGACACCTACGCTGTTGCGATTACCAGTGGCAGCCAGGACTATCACGACGCCATTCTCATGGCGACGATGGAACCGGATATGACCGGTGATGATGTGGATACCTGGAGCAAAACCGGTTACTACATGGCGGCGGAGATCGAGCGACTAAAACAAGCCCTGTCTTCTGTGGAAAGCAACCTGATTGATTCTGAATGCCATGTTGCCGAACTGGAAGAAGCACTGATAGACAAAGAATTGCAACTGAATATTAAGTCAGGGCTGATTAACGATGTTACCAATGGTAAGCAATTGACCATCACCCTGCCAGATACTGGTTCAAAAGCATTCTGGAGCGGTACAGGCAAAAGCGAGGCTTTCCATCCGGAAACCTATAAGCGCTGGGCGAAAGAAGCTATAGAACGAGCCTGTATTATCGCCGGGATCGGCGTGGAGGTGAAGTTATGACCACTACGACGCCAATAATGACCGCCTCCGGAAGTGTGCAGTTTCGCCACTACATGGTGACCGTTCACGCTATTGAACGCTATATCGAACGCATTGGTGGCGACGTGGGGAATCTGATCCTCGACCTCAAAAACGCCTGGGTATTTGATGTCAGCAAGAAAGGAATTCCCCGCTCTTTATGCGCCTCAGTCGCACGCTGCGAACGTGAGGGTGGGTACGGACTCAGACATGACAAGGCTATTTTTCTGATAAAGCCCAAGGCGCGCCAGCATGTAATTGTGACGACGTTATCTGCAGAGGTGAAGTAATGCACAAAGCATTTGAAATATGGGTGCGCCAACGGTACGGGAGCCGTTACGACCTTACGCGAGATTGCGACGGTTTTTACTGTAGGGAAGTGGTAAAGCGGATGTTTGATGTGTGGCGCCACTGCCGTGGCCTTGACTTGGTGTGAGGCGGGTATATGAGCAATGTTATTCAGTTAGCTCCTAACGATTGGGTTTGTGAAAGTGTTCTGATCGCGGTGACCGGGCTCAAGCCCGGTACCATCCTCCGGGCCAGAAAAGAGTGCTGGATGGTTGGGAGGGAGTATATCCACGTATCACCTGACGGGAATCCAAAACCTTCCAGTGAGTGCATGTATAACAGAAAGGCTGTAGATGCCTGGGTCGCTTCAATGAAAAGCAAGCAGCCAGGATGATTTGATGCCATGAAAAAGGTAAGCTCGTATTGCTCTTGGGCGTCTGGAGGTATTAATGGATAAAATCACATATCCAACAGGCGTCGAAAACCACGGTGGCAGTCTGCGCATCTGGTTTAATTTTAAAGGTAAGCGCGTCAGGGAAAACCTCGGTGTCCCTGACACCGCTAAGAACAGGAAGATCGCCGGGGAACTGCGGGTGTCGGTATGCTTTGCCATCCGCACGGGAAGCTTTGATTATGCTGAACGGTTTCCAGATTCACCTAACCTTAAAATTTTTGGGTTGGGCAAGAAAGAAATCACAGTGAAAGAACTCGAAGAGAAGTGGCTGGATCTGAAAAAGATGGAAATCAGCGCGAACGCGCACAAACGGTACGAGTCGGTCGTGGCAGTTGTTGTACCGCTGATCGGGGCTACCCGACTGGTGACAGCGATTGAGAAAGAAGAGTTGCTGTACATCAGGAAAGAGCTTTTGATGGGTTATCAGTGCGCGGCAAAGGGCAGGATCCCTGTTAAGGGCCGGAGCGCGGTCACCGTCAATTACTACATGACGACTATCGCCGGAATGTTCCAGTTCGCCGCCGATAATGGGTACATAAAGGCAAATCCCTTTGATGGAATAAAGCCATTAAAAAGGGCCAGGGTGGAGCCAGATCCGCTCAGCCGTGATGAATTCATCCGTCTGATAGATGCGTGCCGGCATCAGCAGACGAAAAACATGTGGTCACTGGCGGTGTACACAGGTGTTCGTCACGGAGAACTGGTTTCCCTGGCATGGGAAGATATAGACCTTGAAGCGGGTACAATAACAATTCGCCGTAATTATACAAAACTGGGCGAGTTCACACTACCGAAAACGGACGCCAGTACGGATAGAGTGATACACCTCATTCAGCCAGCCATCGATGCGTTAAGGAATCAGATGGAAATGACCAGACTCGGGCAGCAGTATCACATCAACGTGCAATTGCGTGAATATGGTCGAACAACGCAGCACAGCTGTACATTTGTCTTTAACCCTAAGATAGTCCGTCGAAGTAAGGATGTGGGGGTTATCTACAAGGTTGATTCGTTTGGTGACTCGTGGGACGCAGGGTTAAAAAAGGCGGGGATCAGGCATCGAAAAGCTTACCAGTCGCGCCACACTTACGCGTGCTGGTCACTGGCCGCTGGCGCCAATCCAAGCTTTATAGCCAGTCAGATGGGGCACGCTAGTGCGCAAATGGTTTTCAATGTGTACGGCGCATGGATGGCTGACAGCAGCGCAGAGCAGATCGCAATGCTGAATCAGAAGCTGGCAGATTTTGCCCCATTGATGCCCCATAGCCACGATAACAGTACGGGAGGATTATTAAAATCAGTAAGTTAACCCCTAACGCCCGTCATGTTAACTGCGTGACGCGGGCATTTTAAAAATCACTAAAGAACGCCCAAGAGCATGTGTTTTCTTTAGTTTATTCAATGCATTAAAAAATAGTTTCGCATGAAATTCGGTAAACTTCATGTGTGCAATAATGTCCCATTCATGCCCCAAAATGCCCCAAAGCAGACATTTTTGCCCCAAGTATGCCCCACAAGTCACGTCTTCAAGTCGTCTATATCCATAGCACACCGAGTTACATTCTTGCATCCGGGGTGTCGACAATACCTACTTTATTGAGTGTGCGAGAATTACCAGGAACCTTTCCACAATGTAGTAGTCTAATAGTCGAATCCATCTAACATTAAGAAGCGTTATGATCACTAGCCTCTCATTGATATCTTCTGTAATAGTCACTCTATGTATCATGGTGTTCGCTACAGTAAAGGTAGGGATTGGTTTGTCTAACAATCCAGACAGAAATGATAATTAACCTCAACCACGTAACCCCACTTCATACTTCACTTAACAGTGATGTGCTCACATCACCGGGCAATCATCAAACTCTGCATTCCTGGCGTCATTGATGATGTAAGTAAGCACCCCAAATATAGCGGGTGCAGAATTGTAGCTATCATCGTCTACTGGCAGCGCCTCCCTTCTCCCGTTCTCCAGATTGATCAGGTGCGGTTCCGGGTGAGTTCGATATCGCTTGATCCTGAATTCCCCGTCTATTGCACATATCAGCAGCGAGCCATCGCAGGCAGTAAGTGACGCATCAACAACAAGCAGCGCTCCCTGGATTATCCCTTCCCTGAAATGTGAACGCGATGCCCGCATGAAATAAGTCGCAGCTGGCTGGCTAATTAGCTGCTGATCGAGGGAAATCTTTGTTTCAACGTAATCACTGGCAGGGGACGGGGAGGCCCTGACTATAGTCCTCCCTTTGGAGAGGGCGT
>OCAO01000408.1_pt1 | contig 16301 bp, 25 predicted proteins | sample 1477151 | NCBI WGS metagenome assembly OCAO01 (sample SAMEA2580298, study PRJEB22360) | human gut metagenome | biome: human gut; feature: human-associated habitat; material: faeces | place: Denmark | collected 2008/2010 | reverse complement strand
GTATCTTCTTCACCTTTAAATATATCTGCTAACTTTAATATAATCTCTTGATCTTCTATATCCATATCTTTTATTGTCTCATATAATTTATTGTTGCACATAAATTCACCTCACTGCTATTATATATGCTTATACAAAAAGCTAGAAAAAGACTCTTTGTCTATTTCTAGCTTTTTATGTTTTTTTAATCATAATTTAATACTCTTTTATAGTCATAATTGAATTCTTTTTTATTATAATTCATTTTGATATTTTTAAAATTAAATTTATATTAAAATTCTATTAATTATTTATAAATATTTTATATTTCAAAACAAAAAGATGGTCAAAATAACTACCTTTAAACCATCTCTTTTGGGATTTTTAATATATATTGTCGATGTCATTTATATCATACCATAATTTTCTATATATTTCTACAAAAAAAATATGGTCTATAGAAGGGTATTTCTTAATAGACCGTAAAATAGTAATGTATTATTTATTATGTTTATGAGCATATTATACTATATTTATGTACTCATTTCCATATAATTCTACAAAATATTTATAAATAAAAGAGATAGCTAATCAAAAATAATAATCTTTGAAAACTATCTCTCTATAAAGTATTATAGTGTAAATTGAAATTGTAACTTTTTACACTCCCATTTTACCATATTTAACATATTTATTATATATCTTACAATCACTTTTTTAATATTTAAGCAGTAGTAAGATTAACCTTGACTACTGCTTTTTCATAAACAATATTAATTATTAACAAATTCAAATCCACTTATTTCTTTTTTTATTATACTTTGAATTGAATTTATATTAGAATTTAAAGACTCTTCATCTACTATATCTGTACATCCGATTATGCTCAGGCTCAAAATAGAATCAATGAATACTGAATATTCTCTATATTCAATTTTTATAACACCACCATAGTCTTTCATTTTAGAGTTAGATAAAGATAAATTATATTTTAATCTGTTCTTTATATTATCAAAGCTGTAACCAAAATAAATTCTGTTTGATTTATAGTTATTTTTCATCCTCACCATCCCTTTCCTTTCTTATAGTAGTGCATATACTTTCTATATTAGAATATGCTGTATAGTGTTCTTTAATGCCTTCAAGATTATTTATATTTGTAATAGCAGATGTTTGCATTTTTCCCAAACTACCTATTAAGTATTCATAATCAGTATTATTTGTATCTATATATCCGCATTTAATCAAATAGTCTATGTGAGTTGATGCAGCTTTTATATTTTCTCTTAATTGCTTTACATCTGAAAACTGAGATAATTGATTATTCATATATTCTTTAAAATTATTATACTCTTCAATTATTGTCATCTAATTACTCCTTTGTAAATCTAGTATCAAAAAAATCATATCCATAAGACATTATTTCACTATATATAGCTCGCAACTTCTCTTCTATTTTAGGAAGTTGTTTTTTATAATCTTTTGGTTCACATTGATAGAGCAAATAAAGTTCTATAAAGTTGTTTCTTAAATTCTCAGGCAAAATAAAATATATGTTAGAATTTTTAGTTACTGCTTTTCTTAATTGAATTTCATCTACATTTCCATTAACTGAAGCTTTAAACACATTATCAAATATTTCTGGATTCGCTAAAACAAAATCCTTAACAATATTTCTGCTTTGATCTTTAATCGAAAATTTATGAGCTAATATTTCGCCTATTACTGTTCCCAATATTCCAATAATTCCTCCGATTATTGCTGAAAATAAATTACTTTCCCACATTATTGCTAATTATTCTATCAATAATTTCATTAACATTTTCAGTGTTATTTTGATAGTTTTCTATAATTACGGAATTCAAATTAAATATCCCAGTATTCAATGCTAAATTTATTCCTCCACTAACTGCTCCGGCAAGATTAAGTAATCCATCTGCTGTTATATCACATTCAAATTTTTCTCCATCCGCTCTTTTAATTTTTAATGTATGTACACTTGAGCTTGGTTCTACATTTACCTGTAATTCTGTAAACATAAATGGCTTATTTTTACTTACAAGATTTTTCTTTATTAAATATCCATACTTCCTATCTAATATATTTATTAAGTTAAGTATTTTATTATCCTTTATTTTTTCATTGAGTTGGTTTCTATCAGATACAATCAATTGTATAAATTCCATTCCTGAAAAATTAAATTGATATTGTAGTTGATTTATCAAGTCATCTATAATATCTACATTTTGTGGATATACAAATGTCTTAAACACATTTTCAACCTCATCTTCTATACCCTCGACTTTTATAAATTTATTTGATATTAATTCAAACAAATCTTCTAAATTATCATTCATAATTCTTTCCTCACTTATCATACATTTTAACTCTTATTTATATAATACTACAGCTTTCATAATATTTCCACTAATAGAATTTATTTATAATAAAATTTAGAGAATTATTTATATATTAATCATATACCTTATAATAGTTGTAAATTGTCATCTTCATAGTAGGAAAAAAGTACAAAAAAATAAAGGCAGCACATAAGAAATTAATCTTACATGCTGCCTAAGAAATGATATTAGATATTTAATTTATTTATTCCATTACATTATAACATATTTACTTAAATATGCCACAACACTTATTATAACAATTCTGCCTATCTGTTAAACCATTATAACCACCATTAACCTTATAAGTTATCTCTTTGCAAGTAGCTCCTTTATCACATAAGCTATTCATATTGTTTTTATACCACCAAAATCCAGCACTAGTCCATGGATAATTAGCTGCTACATAGTCTACACCTTTCATAACAGATTGATCTGCTAAATAGTTTGCTAATGCTTGATAATTAGATCGTCCAGTTAATTGTAGATATCCAGCACCTTTAAACTTTTTCCCATCTCCAGTTTGTGTATTGCCTAAATCTTTTCTGCCTTCGTATTGGCTACCACTAGATAATTCTTTAGTGTATAAGCCACAAGCACTTTCATGACTGCACTGACTTATAAAGTGTATTATCCTTACAGGTGTGTTAATATTAAATTTATCTAAGCAACTATTTAAATCTTTTAATACAAGATCACTAACATTTTTCCATCCTACTTGCTCTAGCTGCTCTTTAGTAACTAAATAATTTTTTATCCATACACCGCTAGAATTAAAAATATAATTTACACCACCTATAGAATATGTACCGTTGCAATACATTTCCCCTTGGTGTCCATTAGACTGTTCTTCTAAGTAGTACCAACTTCCTTCATCTTGTAACCATCCTGTCTGCATAATACCATCTTTATTTAAATAAAACCATTTATCTTCTATTTGTATCCATCCAGTTGCCATAGTTCCATTAGGATATAAATAGTACCACTTATTATTTACTTGTTGCCATCCAGTTAATAATGTTCCGTTATCATCTAAACACCATTTCCATACTTTAGACATAAATATCCCTCCTTAAATATAAAAAAATAAGCAGCCATTAAGACTGCTCTAATTACTTTTCTTCCCTATCTTTACTAAAATAAAATGCTATAACCATTGTGTAGATCGTAATAAATTCTGTACTTAATCTATTAGTAAATGCTAATACTGCAAATACTATAGTCATTATTACTGCTATAAGCCATCTAGCACTAGTAACTTTATTTATAATTCTAGTTAACATACCACAACATCACCTTTCAATCTTATTTTTAATTTCTTTTACATCTTCTTTTATATCTTCAACTACATTAAATTTTTCAGCTAATGTATCTAATAAATTTTGGTACCTTAATTCTCTATCTCCTGTAGTCTTTAAAACATAAAATAATAAGCATACAAATAAACCATATCCTAAGCCTTGGCTTAACGCTGCTTTTATTAAAGCATCCATACAACACCACCTTATGTCAATCTAAAATAAGCAATAAAAAAACACCTCTAATGGTGCTAATCTATTGCCTTATTAAATTATTATTCTACTGTTACCATTTCCAAAAGTTCTTGATATTGTTCTTGTGTAAGCAATTCATTCATAAGGAATATTCCAATATAAACCACTTGCTTATCACCATATTCTTTTGTCATAGTTCCTTTCTCAATTTTTCTTTCATATTGTTTTTTACAAGTTTCGTACATGTAAACTCCACCTTTCATTTATTTATTTTATTTTTTATTCTGCATTCTCTAAATTTTGAGCTGTTAACTCAATTACTTTATCTGTTAATTCTTCATTTTCAGTTTGTAATTTTTCTAGTTCGCTAGGTTCTTTTTCTTTTACAATAACCTGTCCTGTAACTGTATTTATAGACTCGATTATTTCATTTTCTCCTATTTCTGCAACCGTACAAGAATAACTTTTCTTAACTTCTTCCCCTCCCTGTAAGGTATAAATTATGTTTCCTTCATTATCATATACTATCAATATTCTCATATTCATACTCCTATTCCTTATAATTTATAGAAAAAAGAAATATTGTGCTATTCCACCCACATGATGTGTTGGTATTCCTCATATACAATGTTCTTCTATCATTTGATATACTTAATACTATTCTATTATCACTAAAGACTGGTAAGTAGTTCATCTGCAATTGTCCATTATTTACAATGATATAAGATCCCACTAGTAAAATATCAAACGGTGTATTAAAAGTTATTTCTACTGTTCCTCCAGCAGTCCAACCAATTCCATTACGCTTAATTGTTTCGATTGTAGCTATAGATTTAGCTTTCATGGCATTTCCTGCAATTAAATTGCCATTTACCCACGCATTTCTTCCTGCTATTATTGTACTCGCATCTGCATTTGCTGGTGTTTGACTTGCTAAACTATTTGCTGTAATTGTTCCTCCACTTATATATCCTGCTGGTAAAGACTTAGATTGACCACAATTTAAGCTGGCATTTATTGCTCCATTATTGGGAATATTTTGTGTAACCTTTCCCCCCCTATAGTATCCCGCAGGTAAATTGAATGTTTCATTTAGTGATAAAACCTTGTCTAATGTATCTCTATTTTGAATGGTTCCTATATGGACTTCTCCATCACTTCCTATAAAAGTATTTGGAGCTAATACATTACTTCCATCTGTACCAACGCTAGTGGAGCCTGAATCATCCGAACCACTAGCTAAGAAAAAATTTGAACCACCATCATAGGTAATTATATAAGGTGCACCACTTTTCAAATTCTTTACTGGATTTTTATTTGCTTTTATTAAATTATAGTTTGTATTTATCGTTACAGCTCCAGTTGAGTCCTTATCTGCAAAAAACTTAAATGATACGCCCTTATTACTCTCTGCTAATGTAATACTTCCAATATCTAATATATAGTTATTTCCTGTTCCTGTAGATGTACCCACATCCAGTGTTAAACCTTTATCTATAATGTCCATGGTATTACTTAAAAAAGTCAAATCAGCATTATCGCTATTTTCATATTTAAATAACTTATGATTTTTTGTAGTTTTACTCATTAATTTTCTCCTTTCTTAATTAATGTTCTAGCTTGGATATTAATAATTCTTCTACTGTATATTTTTTGACCTCAGCTACTGTAAAAGGTTTCACAACCTCTACAATATTATAGGTGTACTCAAATTCATAATTTAAATGAGCTGGCTTAATCTCATTTAGCATATTACAAAATGCTGTCATATTACTTGGAACTCCTTTAGTTCCAACGAATTTAACTACAAAATATGAATTTGTATTACGCTCTATTATCTCAACCTCTCCACCCGAAAAAGCTTCCGCAGTATTTTTTATCATAGCTATTGTTGTTGTTCCTTGTCCACGTTTTTTTGCTTTTACAATTTCCCTACGTTCTTCATAAGTCAATGATAAATCAGTTTCTATACCATAGATTTTTTCCCATATATCCAATCCCCATGTAGCTGTATCAACTCTAAATTGGTTAAGTATATCTTTAATTTCTTTTTCAAGTAAACCAAGTTCTTCTCCTTCTACGGCATAAACTGATTTTATCTCTTCTATTTCTGAAATAAAGTCAGGTACAAATGCACTCAAATTTATAAAATTATTATCATCCATTAAACCACCTCTAGATTTATATTACCTAATGTAGCTATTTCCTCATCCTCTAACTGTAAATTACTTGTAGAATCATTTAATTTTAAATCAGAGTAGTCTAATACACCATTAGTGTCCAATAATAAACTTCCTACTTTAGCATGACTTAGATAATTTGTTTTAAATGCAATACTTTTTAAATAATCATTAATTACAGTATTAAAATTGTTAATTACAACATCTAGAGTTGTTCCATTAACTAATGTTACATTTGCTGTAATATTAAGTGCTTTTTCAACAGCACTTACAACTGTTACTGTTGCACCTATTGGTCTTTGTTCTTCTATATAGTTGTAAGTTTCTTGTACTAATGATTCGCTTGCACTATGCTTATTACTATCTGCTATAACAACTTTAACTGTTCCATTTCCGTTCCAAAGTGGAAATACTTTTGCTCCACCAACTCCGTTTACTTCAAGTGCCCAGTTAAGGTAATGATACTTGTTTCCACTTGTACTAGGTGTTTGTATCTTAATAATCCATCTATCAAATAGATCCTGGTTAGTTTCTTTATCTGTACCTTCAGTCAATATATCTGTTAATTGTGCAGTTCCTAAATTTTCAATGTATTCTAATGGTAAAATTGTTCCACTAGGATAATTACCTTGTATTCCATCAACTTCACATTGCATTTTATACTTTCCTATTTCTATTTTCTCAATTGATTTATAAACAATCTTATCTATAGAAAATCTTGAACCTATAGGAATATCCATAATATTATTAGATATATCTTTAAACACTCCAAGTTTTATTGCTGCTGTTGCTTTCTTTCTATAAACACCGTCAGTTGAAGTTGCAGAATCTAATATTTCTTCTGGTACATCAGCTGATGTTACAAGGCCATAATTTAAAAATCTATCCATATCATTTCTAAGTCGTGCTATCTCTTGAGCTGCTGGAGCAATAGCATTGTATATAAGACTACTTCCTACTCTTTTATCTAAAGCATTATTTACTCTATCCAACATACCATTTAATATTTCATTTTCACTTATTGTAAAATACATCTATAGTTGTACCTCCTTTTCAATGTCTATTTCTCCATAAATAGAAAAGACAGTACATGTTATATACATACTGTCTCCATCAATTTCAAACTCAAAATTACCCACATCATTTATTCTATCATCCTGTTTTAATGTTTCTGTAACTCTTCTTTTTACTTCAGCTTTAGCGATATCTTCATCCATTCCAACAACATCTAATAAAATTCCATAACTACGTGGATATATTAAATATTTATTTTTCTGTGTGCCTAGCATAAAGTATATGGATTGCATAAGAGCTTCTTTATCATCACACTCTCCAACTATTTTAAGTTCTTTAGTTTTAAATGTTTTTGTTGCCTGTACTTCATCTTCTAAACTAGATGATGTTGTTATACTTGCTCCTTGTGGCAATATACTTACATTACTCATACTTACACCACCTTATCTAAAACTATATACCTTGAACCTTGTTCAATTTTTAGCAAGATAACGCAATCATTAACTTTTAGTCCTTCTCTTATAACTAAAGGAAATAGTTGCGCATCTGTAACACCACTAGGGCATGTGTGACTATGTTCTAAATCAACAACATATCTAGTTAAACTTTCTGGTACCACAAAAAATTCTTTTGATAATATTCTTTTTTGATCTATGCATATTGTTAAGTTATCTGCATCAGTTACAACACCAAATTCTATATTAAGAGGATTACTTGCATTGTAAGCCTTCATAGCTGCCTCTTTTATTATGTCTATCATAATTACACCACCTTCAATTCAAAATCCATTGTATGTTCATTCTTAGAAAATTTATGTGTAGCCTCTTCGATTAAATACCACTGAGATATATATTTCTTTTTTATATATACATATACTCCGGCTCCTCCTATAAGTTTTACATCTAAAGCTGTTTCACATCCAACTACATCTTTAAGTTTTAAAGTTTTCTTTTCTTTGTTATATAACTCTAAGCTACAATTAACCATTTCTTCTATTTGTGCTTTATTTAGATTATCATCTATCTTCTTAAATAACTGCAATCTTCCCCATTTAGATATATTTTCACTATCTTGTGCTATATACACATCTCTTCCTTTAGTATCTTCATTGTCTCTTACATACTTAATTCTGTTATAACTATCCTCTATACTATTTTCCCAATCATAATCTCCTAAGTTACTATCATCAGATATAATAAGCTCTTGCTTCATATTGTTTATATCTTTAAGATTAATCTTTCCAAAATTATCATATAAAACAAAAGTTTTAGTATTTGCTATCACTGTTTTAGCTAATGCACTATAAATTACATCAAGATACTTTTTATCATCTTCTTGTATTGTAGGTATCTTATAACCAGTGTCCTCAATTTCACCTATAGATAATTCTAGGTTTGTAAGTATCTCTTTTATTATCTCACTTGCCTTCTTATTAACTCCAACATAAACATCATTGTACATCAAATACTTTAACTGATCATAAGCTGTAATTTGTATCTCTGGCCCACTATCTCCACTATTCTTAAATACATATCCATAAAATACATTACAGTTATTAACTTTGAATCTAAGTACATTACCATTACTAATTGTTACTTGCTTATCTTCGAGCAATGTAACTTCTAAAGTTCCAGGACTATCTTTTCTCTTTGTTTTCCAAGTAATTTCTTCTACCAAATCAGAAATATTAAATACATTTCCTTGCTTATCATCTATTAATAATTCTATTTTCATATAGCCTCCTATGATGTTGGTATTTTAAATACTTGTCCTGGATAAATAAGATCTGGATTATCTATGCTATTTAGCTTTGCGATTTCTGGATATCTAGTTCCATCACATAAAAATCTTTTAGCAATATGCCAAAGTGTATCACCTTTAACTACTGTATAGGTAGTATTTGCTGGATTAGTAGGTGGAGTTTCTTCCTTAGCAGGTATAAATACAAATCCTCCATTAGAATTAGCCTTTTGTGTTACTTTTCTTACAGAATATTCTTTATATCTTTTTAAATCTAAAGAATAATAAATATCTCCTACTTCTCCACCATGTTCCTCATATTTAAAATTTTCAATAGAAAAAAGGTCATTAATTTCTAATGGTCCTCCGGTAAATATGAATCTTATTTTCTTTAAATTATTTCTCCAACCATTTATTTTTTTAACATAATAGTATGGATCCATTAGTCTTTTTTCTTCTACACTTATAAATGAATTTTTTTGTAGTGGAAAATGACTTTCAAACGATATATCTGTAAGTAATGGCAAATTTATATTGTTTACTTCACCTAAATTTATAACATTATAGGTTTTATTATCACCTTTTTCAGTTATTTCAATTTTTTCTGGAAGTACCGGAAGTATAAATCCTTCTTCTCCTTCATCAATTCCTATATACATCTTATACATTAGTAGCCATACACCCCTTCTGCACTATTTGCGATTTCTTCATCCATATAAGTTTCTATTTTAGATATTATTTTGTTTATATCTGCTTCTTCCTTAACATGTGCATCACCAAATGTTATAGACGGACTTAACTGAACAAAATTTTGTATACTTTTATTTTCTGCACTATCTTTAAGCATTTCTAAGTTTTCATTAGAAATATCAATCTTATCACTTATACCACTTAATTTTTTATTTGCTCCAGAGTCGCTAACATTACTTAAGTTTCCTGGTCCTTGCATAGCATTCCAACTATCTAAATCAGTTTCTAATCCTTTAGTTACATTATCTACTGGATTGCTAAAACCTAAATTAGATCCCCAGTTATATCCTGTATTATATGCACCTTTATAACTTATTCTATCTAATCCAACTCCAAGCTCATCTAATGCACTATTTATGTCAAGGTTCTTTATTTTAGCTTCATATTCACCATTCCCAAACTCTTTAGCTGCATAATCTGTCATTTCACTTAATGTACCTCTCCAGCCTTGAACAGCCGCTGCTAAATTTGAACCAAAAACTGAATCTATAGCATTTGCTATTTTCTCTATTACTCCTAAAACATTATCAGCTAAGTCCCCAAACAAATGAATTATAGATCCAATAGGATCGTTAAACACATTTCCAAAGAAATTAGCAAAAGCTCCAAATAAGTTATACCAATACTCAACTACCCCAAATACTAATTGCAATAATCCTAAGAATAAATTCCATACAAAGGCTCCGGCTGCTGATATAGCTCCACATATAATACCTGTCGCACTTACACTAGTTCCTGCAAAATGATTAAACGCTGCAACACCTGCATATAATGCAGCTATTACTAAAATTATTCCAATAACAATCCATGTAATAGGGCATGCCAATAGCGCCGAATTCAAGGCCCATTGTGAAATTGTCAAATGATTTGTAGCTGCTGCATCTGCAATACTTGTTCCAGTTTTGACTGCTATGGCAATTGCATGTGCAGTTTGTAATCCGGTGCTTATTGCCTGTATCGCATTATATCCAATTAACATAAGTTTATATGCTCCAAAAGCAGATGTAACCCCTAATACAATTGGACCTATTATATCTAAGTATTGACTTAACCAAGCTATTCCATTAGCTGCTTGTATTGTTGCAAATGCAAATATTGTTAATCCATTTGATAGAGCATTAAAAAAGCTATCAAATGAACCATTTCCAAATGCTTGATTCATTTTAGTTATTAGTGGATTTAATGCCTCTAATGCATTATTACCCGCTTGTGCTAAACCTGTTGTTATATTTGAACCTAAATTATCAAATTGAGCTGCCGCTGATTGATTGTATTGTGCAAGCATATCTTCGGTAAAACCTTTTTTGCTAAGTAAAGTATCAAATTGTGTTATAAAATCTCCCATATCTTGACTAGCTTTTAATATTTCTATATCTGCCTTACCAAATCCAAATCGTTCTTTTAAAGATGTACCATCTCCGCTCATTATTTCTTTTAGTGCAAATCCTGCTCCTTGCAATCCCTGTGTCGGATCTACTAATGCGAGTCTTTCAGACAAATTTGCTAAACTATCTAATGTATCTGTATTCTTAGTAAACTGCATAAAGTTTCTTGCATTTTGGGCGAAATCTTCAAATGCAAATACACTCTCATTAGCTTTCTTCTGCAAATTATCGAAGTAAGCTGTAGCAACATCTGAATTTCCCATTATTCCTTGCATAGTAAATAATTGTTGCTGTAATTCCATAGCACCACCTATAGTTTCGGTAATACCTTTTTTAGCCGCCTGGAATCCTAAATAAGTTTTAAGTAAGTTTCCTACTTTAGATGCAAAACCATTCATGTTACCAGAACCAATATTTATACTTCTATTAAGTTTATCCTGTTCTCTTGTTGCATTATCTAATGGTGGAGGTATTTCTTTCCCTACATCAGCAATCCCCTGCAACGCGTTTTGTGTCTTAAATCCCATTTGTACTAATTCTTCTGTAGAATAAACTGCTTCTAATGCTCCTTTATCATAATTACCTATCTTTTCTGTCCAATTATCAATTTGAGTTCCCATATTGCTTGCTGAGTTAGCAAGATTATCAAACTGGCTAGTGTTTAAATCTATATTAGCAGCATTGCTTACATTATCAAAAGAAGCCCCCAAATTATCTGCTGAATTTATTGCATTGCTTATTCCATTTGAGAAATTATCAAAAAATTCAAGCATAACGCCTATAGAATTCAATATATCACCTCTTTTCAAACACAATAAAAGCACCTACATAAGTAAGTGCTTAATTTATAATTCTACTGACTCGTTATTACTTTCGCCCAACAACGATTGTAGCACTCTTGCAAATTTTGAAGTATTCTGTGAGTTTTCTCTAAACTCTTCAACCACTATTTGATTAGTTTTACCTTCCTTTGTTAAATACTCTATTATATCATAGGATTTTATTTTATTTTTTTCTACCGTTTTTGGTGAAGCTCCAATAACTGCTCCTGCTACTCCCAATGTTGCAGCACCTATCAAGCCTTTTGTTATACTAGATTTAATGTACTTATCCTTTTCCAAATTGAATCCATAATTTACAGATTTAATTTTTTCTATAAGCAAAGTATATTCTTTATTTCCAAATTTCAGTATTAATTTATCATTACATAGAGTCACTAAACAATATGATTCTGAAGGCATATCTAAGCCCGATACATAGTTAAACTCAAATTTGCCTAATTCACCATTATTCTTCTTTTTAGAACCAAACAATCCCACAATATCCCCTCCTTATTTGCTTTAATATTACCAAATATTAATACTAAAAGCAATAAATAGGATTATACCTTATTGTTTAGTTTTTTACGTTCTTTATCATCTTTTTCAGCTTGATACATTATAGAACCATAAATAAAAGCACGTTCTTTTTGTGGCAATTCATTCAATACACTAGGAAGTATCTTAAGTTTTTGGAGGGCAACATGAGCAAGCATAGCTTCTCCATCACCCTCCTTAATTAGTTTTTTGCTTCATCTATTAATTCATTCATAGCTTTATCATAACCATTAATTTCGCTAACAACTCTAGACCATTCTGAATACTCTCCATCTGTCATTCTTGTTTTCATAGCTGCTAATAATTCTCTAGCTCCACGTACTCCCCATCCTTCTTGAAATTCTGCATTTTTTAAATCTGGAAATACTGTAGTTTCTATTATAAGATCTGCTCCAAAACCTTCTTGGTTACTTTCAAATATCTTAACTCCATTTGCGATATTAACTTTTCTATTCTTCTTTCTAAGTTCATCACCTTTACCAGCTGGAATTGCTTTAAACTTCATTTTCTTGGCTTTACCACCTATGGTTATTGTTCTTTCAACTTCTGGACTTTCCTCAAAGGCATCCATCATAAAATCAGCATAAGTATTTTTATTTTCCATAATTAAATTCATCCTCTCTTATAAATAACTTGGTTTCTTAAATTTATCTAATAATTTAGCATTTTCAAATGTAAATGACATATCTTCTTCAAGAGCTTCACTATCAACATCAAACATTGCCATACTAACTTCATCAAAATTAACTCTTTGTAATAATACTGTTTGTTTTCCTACTTCACTAGTAGCATCTTCATTGCTTACTGTTATGTCACAATAAAAATCCTTACCAGTATTCATATACTCAATCATTAGTTCTCTGAATAATGATGTAACATAGTAAACAGTAAGTGTACCTGTTCCACTATATCCAGCTGCTTTACTTTGTTCTGCTCTACTACCTAATGTCTTACCTGTTTTCTTGCTTTTCTTAACACTAGATTTTAATTTCTTTCCATAAAATAAATCTTCATTTCTGCCATTTATAGTTGCATATGCTCTAGCTTCTGTACCTGTTATGGTATCGCTATACTTTAGAAATTCTTCCATAGTCATAAATTATCCCTCCTTTTAGGCTACTATAATATCCATATAAAGTTTTTCCATAGAATCTACTGGTTGAGCTGCTACCTTAGCAACTACCCCTTCTATTTCTTCACCTTCTGTAACTTCAACATCTTCTGGAACTACATTTTTAAGAGATCTTAATTTCTGATTTGCTTCTAATAGATCAATAATGTCTTTTCTAAACTTATCTCTTCCAAAATCATCATTATCCTCTTGATTCATAACATACTTTTCCATGAAAATATTATAAACATCATTTGCTATTCCATCTAAAGTTCTAATAACTCTATTTTTTCTAAATACTTTTGTCTTTTCATCAGTAAAAGTAACTAATGTATTTATATCCTGTTCAACTACTACTTGCCCTTTAAATACAGTAAATACAAATTCACCAGCTTTTAATGCTTGTTTTATTTGTGTATCTGTATATTTAATATCTACATCAACCGCATCTTCATAAATAACATAAGTATTAGAGTTGTTTACTTCAGCTCCACCTGTTGCTCCAGTAACCCATGCTACAGCTTTATCACTTGCTAATACTGTTCCATCTTTCAACTTAACACCATTTTTAACGCTTGTTACTGCTTCATGATCCGCTGCATAATTCTCAACAACTAGTTGTACTTTTCTACCTTCTTCATCTCTAAGCCTTTTTATATAATTAGCAAATGTTGCCTTTAAATCTAAATCTTTGCTTACCAATCCCATACATTCAAAGTCATATGTTTCTATAGCTGTTAAATACTCAGTATAGCTTGTATTAGTTACTGTTCCATCTTCACCGCCTGCAAGATGTACTCCTGCTGTTATAGTTAATTCACCAGTACCGCTAAACTTTACATAGAAATTTTCTTTTAAATCTTCTATTTTAGTAACTGTTTGAGTATCAACCTTTTCTTCATCTAATAAAGTAGTAACATCAAATGCACCTTCGGCATCAATGCTATTTTCAACTATTACAGCTAGTTTATTACCAAAAGTACCACTATATTTACTTGTTATAGTTAAGCCTTCATTAGCAATAGATGCAGCTGTTCCTTTATTAAGTCTATATAATAATAATGTCTTAGCTTTCTTCATACACTCTCTAATTAAAAGCGCTTCCTCTGATTCTATATCAAATCCTAGAATATCTTTTAATTCATCATCTGGTGTAATTTCTAATATTGTTTGTTCAGGACCATAAGAAAGAATTAACGGAAGTGTAGCTATTCCTCTTTCACCAACTTTTATGCTATTATCTTTCTTTGCTCTAACATTTATATAAGCACCTGGTCTTACTTTGTTTTGTTTGCTCCAAATTCCACCTGCCATTATTGTATTACCTCCCTTTTAGAGAATTTTTCTAATATTTCATTTATTTCAGTTAATGTATAATCTCTATTTTCAAGCAAAGCTCTTAATACATCTTTCTGTATTCCAGTAATTTTTTTAGAACTTATGATCTTCTCTTTGCTAAATTTTGTTTCAGTTTTTGCAACTGATTTTTCAATTTTTCCCACGAACTTTCACCTCCACTTTCTTCATCTTTGCTTTTTCTATAATTCTTAAAATCTTGTAACTGAATTTTAATTTGAAATGCAAAACATCATCTTCTATTACATGATTCATTTTAGATGACCTAAAATTAGTACCCTCTACATTTATTAATCTAAGAATCTGATATAAACTTTCAGCCATATCTAAACAATCTTTGTTAATATCCTCTTCCTTATCACTAAAGTAATGAACATCAAAAAGAATATCTCTTTTCTGACTATCCCACATTTGACTCTCTTGACTTGAATTAATTGTCTTGATAAAAAAACAAGGCTCCTCAAAGCCCTGTTCTATCTTCTCACTATATATTTCTATATTTGGATAGGCATTATCTAAAGCCTGTTGAATTGCTATTCTTATATCGTTAATAGATACCACCTACTTTCCAAACATCTGCTTTATAATATCTTCTTGTAGTTTCTTAACATAGATAGGTAATTCTTTTTCAATTTCTTCCATTGCAATTTCTACAAAGAATTTACCTTCAACCCATCCTAAGGTTCTTTTATTTTTATCAACTATTCTATGACCATTATTGACCCATCCTGCATATTCAGTATTATTTGCAAGTTCGATTACCCACTTATTGTTGACTTTTTTAACACTGACAATTCTCCAATTACGTCTTAAATTTCCGCCAACCTTGTTTTGAGCTGTTTCAAAATCCACATTAACATATTCACCTAAATTAAATCCATTACCTTTAGCTTTAACTTTAAAGGCTTTAAAATGAACACTATTAGAATAAACACCTACTGGAGTTTTCTCCTTCATCTTATCTAAAGCTCTATTAGCTATAAAATAAATAAAATCTTCTATCCTTTTATCAATATCTTTTTGTCCTAATTTTAACCCATTAAGAAATTTGCTAAATTCAGAATAATCAAATTCAATAAGCTTTGCCATTATGCTTTTTTATCCTTATTTTCTAAGATAACTTCTTGATGTGATGAATATAGTGGTAATGGTTCTCCTGCTATGTATTTAGTAATTGCACCAAATACATTTGTTTCTATTTCATCACCTTGATGTATTTCAATTTCAGGACTTATAAAAAGTTTAATCTCATAATCTTTATTATTAGTTGTGTCAGTTTGATTATTCTTTCCTAAACTACTCTTAGATACTTTACAAGGCTGATTTTCATATTTAGGTGATGGATTTAATCCAACCTTAGTTTCTTTAGTAATTGGATCTTTATATTTTCCATAACCTCTTATAGTGCAAGTATGTTCATAAAACATTTCTATAGCTTTTTTATGTGCTTTTCTTGCTTGTAGAATAGCTTTGTTCATATTACCACACCAACTTTCTGTATCTATTCAGCTTAGATTT
>OCAO01000406.1_pt1 | contig 16354 bp, 19 predicted proteins | sample 1477151 | NCBI WGS metagenome assembly OCAO01 (sample SAMEA2580298, study PRJEB22360) | human gut metagenome | biome: human gut; feature: human-associated habitat; material: faeces | place: Denmark | collected 2008/2010 | reverse complement strand
ATAAATTTGAATTTGCAGTACATATTCAAATTTCCATCTAATTTCAATAAAATAAATATACTTTTCATGATAAGCTTTAAGATATGATGTTCATTTATATGGATATCATTTTTTTATTTTAAGAAATATGGACTTAAATTTTTGTTTTATGAAAATATTATTAAATAGAAAAAAAAATAGTACTAAAAGAAAACGATTGCGTATAAAGAAAACAATCATGAATATTTTTGTGTTAATATTAATTTACAGAAGATCTTCATATAAAAAAGTTAGCGCGCATTTAAAATTTAAGTTAAAGAAATAGTTTTTATTACTAATATAATCTTAAGAAATACACGTTATTTTAATGAAATATCTTTTTGAAATAATGCTTGATATGATATTAGAAATTAAAAAATTAAGATTATTGTGTACTTTAGGAAGGAGATTAAAACATGAATCTATCGAAAGTCCAAATTTGTATTGATAAAGTGGCAAAAAACAATTACGTAACAGCAATCTCAGATGGCTTGATTTCTACATTACCAATTACAATGATTGGCTCTATTGCTTCTTTATTGTCTAATTTACCTATTGAAGCATATCAAAATTTTTTGATTAATACTGGTTTGAAAAAATTGCTTACAATTCCTGCTCAGCTTACAGTCAATATTTTATCTTTATATGCTGTATTTTTCATTGCATATTGTTTTGCTAAAAAACATGATACAGATGGGGTACTGGCAGGTATTTTAGCTTTAATGGCATTTTTATTTGTTACGCCTATTGAAAATGTAGTTGTTGGAGATGTGACTACAAGTTATTTAGGCTTTGGTTGGTTAGGGGCAAAAGGTTTATTTGTTGCTATATTTATTGGATTGATATCATCAATTTTATTTGTGTTATGTATTAAAAGGAATCTAACTATCAAATTACCTGATGGAGTTCCAGATACAATATCTAAAACATTCACATCTTTGATTCCAGGTTTTGTTATTGCTATTGTAGCACTTGTTATTGCTAGCGTTATGGAACATACAACATATGGAAGTATTCATCAATTAGTTTATTCTTTTGTTCAATTACCTTTGCAATATATTGGAAGTAATTATTTTGCATTCTTAATAGCTGCTATTCTGTGTCAGACTATGTGGTTCTTTGGAATTCATGGAACTATAGTTCTTTATTCAGTCATGAATCCAATATGGATGGCTTTAGATGCTCAAAATCTTACAGCATATAGTGCAGGAAGTGTATTACCAAATTTGGCTGGTAAACAATTCTTTAATCTTTATAGCGGAGTTGGTGGATCTGGAGGAACATTGGCACTATGCATTTTGTTTGCATTTTTTGCAAAAAGTAAGCGTTACAAGACTTTAGGGAAGATGGCATTACCAGCAAATTGCTTTAGTATTAATGAGCCAGTTATATTTGGTACACCATTAGTAATGAATCCTAAGTTTGTTATACCATTCATTTGTGTTCCAGTTGTATCTATTACTATTGGATATGTTTGTACAGCGTTAGGTATTGTCCCACCAGCTAATGGAGCTATACTTGGACCAGGATTTCCTCCTTTTGTAACTGGATTAATGGAAGGAAGCTGGAAAATTGCAGCTTTACAATTGGTTTTATTAATAATATCACTTTTTATGTATTATCCGTTCTTCAAAGCTGCTGATAAAGAAGCTTATAAAGAAGAAATGAAAGAAATTTAATAGTTAAAGGTGGGAATAAAAATGATTGATTATAAAGGAAATCCATTTTTTTTAAATGATATAGATATTCAATGGGTTGAAAGTACTTTTAATTCCATGACAACAGAAGAAAAAATAGGACAATTATTTTGTTTACATGGAGATACTCATGACAGAAATGAATTAGATAGAATTTTAAATACATATCATCCAGGTGGCATTATGTATCGACCAGGATTAAGTAAAGAAATACAAAAAACACATTGCTATTTACAAAAGAATTCTCGTATTCCTATGCTTATAGCTGCAAATCTTGAATCTGGAGGTGATGGAATTGGTAATGATGGAACTTTTTATGGTAGGCAAATTCAAGTAGCTGCAACAGAGGATGATAAATATGCTTATCGTTTAGGATTAATATCTGCTAAAGAAGGAAAATCAGTAGGATGTAATTGGGCATTTGCACCAGTTATTGATATAGATTATAATCATTCAAATCCTATTACGAATGTACGAACTTTTGGTAATAATCCGCAAAGAGTTTTAAATATGGCAAAAGCATATATGAAAGCTTGTCAAGAAAATGATGTTGCTGTTTCAATAAAACATTTTCCAGGAGATGGTGTAGATGATAGAGATCAGCATCTATTAACAAGTGTTAACTCTCTATCATATGAGAAATGGAAAGAAACTTATGGGGTTATCTATAAGGAGATGATAGATAATGGAGCAAAATCAGTTATGGCTGCTCACATTATGTTTCCTGACTATATAAGGACAAAATATCCAGACCTTGAAGAAGAGGCATTTTTACCAGCAAGTTACTCAACCTATTTATTGAATGATTTATTAAGAAAAGAACTTGGATTTAACGGATTAATTATTACTGATTCAGTCAATATGTCAGGACTAACATCAGTTGACAAGCGTTGTAATATTGTTCCAGGAGTGATTATAGCTGGATGTGATATGATATTGTTCACTCGTGATTTAGAGGAAGATTACAATTATATGTTACAGGCATATGAAAATGGAACTTTAACTGAGAAACGTTTGAATGAAGCTGTTAAAAGAATTCTAGCAATGAAGGCAAGTCTTCATTTGCATGAGAATAGCAGTTCTATTAATGAAGATTTACTTGGTATTCTAAAATGTGAACAGCATGTGAAATGGGCTAAGGAATTATCAGATGCATCTATTACCTTAGTAAAAGATACTCAAAGCTTATTACCATTATCTATAGAAAAACATAGGCGCGTTTTATTTATAGTTCTTGGCGATAAGGTAAGTGCGAGCGGAAAGCCAGCAGTAAATAAAATTTTCTCTGAACAAATGATAAAAGAAGGATTTGAGATAATTTATTTTGATGAAACTAAACACTCACATCTTTTGAAAAATGGAAGTATCGAGAATTTGAAGAATACATTTGATCTTGTTATTTATTTTGCTAATATAAAAACAGCAAGTAATCAGACAAATGTACGAATTCAATGGAAAGCTCCTCTAGGAGTAGATGTTCCATGGTTTGTTAATGAAATCCCAACTTTATTTATATCATTAGCTAATCCTTATCATTTACAAGATGTTCCCATGATTAAAACTTATATAAATGCCTACACAGCAAATGAATATAATCCAATTGTACTTGTTGATAAATTGCTTGGTAAAAGTGAATTTAAAGGAAAAAATCCAGTGGACCCATTCTGCAATTATGAAGAGAGTAGAAGATAGAATATGAGCATTAAAGGATTGATATTTGATTTGGATGGTGTTATTTGCTCAACAGATTTATATCATTATTTATCATGGAAAAAATTAGCGGATAAGTTGGGGGTTTATTTTGATACTGAAATTAATGAAAGACTTCGAGGGGTATCAAGATTAGAGAGCTTAGAGATTATTTTAGAAAAAAGCAACAAGTTATATACTGAAGAAGAAAAGTCAAAAATGGCAGAGGAAAAGAATAAGTATTATCAAACTTTTCTTAAGAAAATGACAACTAATGATGTTTCTAAAGAAGTATTGGATACTTTGCAGATCTTAAGAGAAAGAGGATATAAATTAGCAATTGGATCATCTAGTAAAAATGCAAAAATAATTCTAAAGCAAATAGGATTAATTGATTTTTTTGATGTAATTGCTGATGGTACAATGATAAAATATTCAAAGCCACATCCAGAAATATTTATTGAAGCTTCAAAGGGTTTGAATATTCAGCCAAAAGAATGTGCAGTTATTGAAGATTCAGAATCAGGCTGCATAGCTGCCAAAAGTGCATCGATGAAAGTAGCAGGAATATCAAGTGCAGCTAAATGTATTTTTGCCGACTATCATTTAAGTGAGTTTAAAGAATTAATATAAATATTATATATTATTTTGAAGCACAAATTTCAAAAAATAAAAAATGTAACAAGATGAATTTATTCTAATTCTATTTTGTTACATTTTTTATATCTAAGAAAATATAAAATTACTAAACTCCGAAAGTCATATTTAGACTTAAATTGAAAAGTTGTGTCTAGTAAGTAAAATGTTAAGAGTAAATCAAGAACAATTCAAATGATAAGTAAATATACAGTTCTAAGAGATAATGTACTTTTCTATACCAACAGCTACCCCGTCATTATGAACTGTATCAGTAACCTCTTTTGCATATTTCTTTACGTCATCATCAGCATTTCCCATAGCTATTCCACAGCCAACAGTTGATAACATTTCTATATCATTTTTTCCATCACCAAATGCATAGCTATTTTCAATAGGGATATTTAAATGATCCAATACTTTTAAAATTGCAGTGGCTTTTGTATTTTTCTTAGAATATAGTTCGAATGATTTTTCATCTATGCTATGAAAATGATCATAATGTGGATTATTTTCTATTAATGATAAGCAGAAATCTACGGAACTTTTATCATGACATAACATTTCTATTTTATAAGTATCTACATCATCAATATTAAAATTGCTTTCTAAAAATTTTCTGGAAATTCCTATACTATCATAAAATTCATAGAATTCTTTACAATTATCTCTCATATACGAGTAAAGTTCACCTTCAAGAATATATTGAATATTACGTTTTTCAAATTCAATAGTAGCTTCTTTTATAAAATTTTTATCAATGGGATCTTTGTAAAAAGTATTACCATTAATTATAATATGAGCACCATTTGTTAAAATGAACCCATCAAAACCAAAATCTAATATAGCTTGACTTAAAAATGCATAAGGTCTGCCAGTAGCAACAAAAACATAATTGCCATCTGATTGTAGTGAACGTATTCTTTTCTTTACATTATGGGTAATATCAGGTATGCCTCCCAAGCAGTCTAAAATTGTTCCATCGATATCAAGAAATATTGCTTTTTTCATAATCACTAATTATCTCCTTTGTATGAAGTGCTCAAATTATTATTTACTATAATTTTAAGGTGATTAGTATCCTTAGTCAATTAAAATACATAAACTTTAATATAAAATGTATTGTTAAATTATAAATAATAACACATTGTTTTATAAAAAAACAAATACCTATAAAATGGTATCTGTTACAAAAAGTCAATGAAATGAAAAAATATATTTAATATATGGTATCATAAATATGTAAACAATTTATAAGTAATTTATGAAATGGAGAGGTGTACATGTTAAAAGAGTATTCAGATAAATTTCCAGAAGGTTTTTTATGGGGTGGAGCAACTGCTGCAAACCAATTTGAAGGCGGATATAGAGAAGGTGGAAAAGGCTTAAGTACATCTGATGTATTAACAGGTGGAACTCATACAATACCAAGAAGAATTACACCAGAACTTGAAGAAGGAACTTATTATCCAAGCCATGTGGCGATAGATTTTTATCATAGATATAAAGAAGATATAGCTTTATTTGCAGAAATGGGATTTAAGACATTTAGAATGTCTATTAACTGGACTAGAATATTCCCAAATGGTGATGAGCTTGAACCAAATGAAGAAGGATTAAAATTTTATGAAGATGTATTTAATGAATTAAAGAAATATAACATAGAGCCATTGGTTACAATTTCACATTATGAATTTCCATATGGATTGACTAAAAAATATAATGGTGATGGATGGGCTAATAGAGAAGTTATAGATTGTTATTTAAGATACTGTAAGGCAATTTTCACTAGATATAAGAATTTAGTTAAATACTGGCTTACATTTAATGAAATAAATATACTTGCAAGGCCATTTGGTGCATTCTTTGGAGGTGGAATTCTTCTTGATGAAAAGGGTGGGCCTATAAGTGAAATTAAGGATAATCCTCAAAAGAGATTCCAAGCACTTCATCATCAATTTGTAGCAAGCGCAAAAGCTATAAAAATGGGACATGAAATAAATTCAGAGTTTAAGATTGGATGTATGATTGCGTATGAAGCATTATATCCATATACATGTAACCCAGAAGATGTTTTCTTAGCTCAAAATAGTGAAGAAATCAGTAATTACTTATGTGGAGATGTTCATGTAAGAGGAGAATATCCACACTTTGCAGCTAGATACTTCAAAGAAAACAATATAGATATTCATATGGAAGATGGAGATTTAGAAATCTTAAAAGAAGGAACTGTAGACTTCTATACATTTAGCTACTACATGTCTAACTGTATAAGCGCGCATCCAGAAGATTTAGAACAAATTGGCGGGAACATGTCTCTTGGGTTAAAGAATCCGTACCTAAAAGCAAGCGATTGGGGATGGCAAGTTGATCCAATAGGGTTAAGAACTGTGTTAAACAAATTGTATTCTAGATATAGAATTCCATTAATGGTTGTTGAAAATGGATTTGGTGCTGTTGATAAAATTGAAGAAGATGGATCAATTAATGATGACTATAGAATAGAGTACTTAAGAGATCATATAAAAGAAATGAAAGAAGCAGTAATTGATGGTGTAGATTTAATGGGATATACTCCTTGGGGATGTATTGATCTTGTATCAGCAGGTACTGGAGAAATGAAAAAACGTTATGGATTTATCTATGTAGATAAAAATAATGATGGTACTGGTAATTTAGATAGATATAAAAAGAAGAGTTTTAACTGGTATAAGAATGTTATAGCAAGTAATGGTGAAGAATTATAATATTAATTAAAAATGGTATCTACTTGAATTTGAAAAGTCAAGTAGATACCATTTTTTGCAGTTTTATGAAATGGCAGAATAAAATTTATTGATATTAAATTTAGGAGTTTTATTTACATTAATGCATCAGATAAAACGTGATTAGATTATTGATATATGTGGTAAGTTTTATTTAACATATATATAATACAAATTTTACCAAACCATAAAGTTGTTTTAATTTGATAATACTATAATTAGTACAGAATTAAATTGAAATAAAAACTTTTAATGGTAAAAGTGGAGGCGATATTAATGAATAAAACTGCTAAAAGAATTGTGGGAACAACAATTACGTTAACTATGTTGGTTGGGATTGGATATACATTAAATAATCCAATAAGTCCTATAAAACCAGTGGAAGCTGCAACATCAGAATCAGCTAAATATAATGGAAAGGCACCAAAGTATATATTCATGTTTATAGGAGATGGAATGAGTTTTCCACAAATTCAAGTTGCTCAATATTATAAAGGTGTAGAAAAGAATGGAGTAATTGATCCTAAAAAAGGAAATTACCCAAATCCAGTGAATTTATCTTTTATGAACTTCCCAGTTGCAGGAACTGTGACTACTTATGATTCAACATCAGTTTGTCCAGACTCAGCATCAACAGCTACATCACTTTCAACAGGTAAGAAAACATTAAGTAGTGTAATAAACATGGATGAGACAAAAACTAAATCTTATGAAACAATAACTGAAAAATTGAAAAAACAATTGGAATATAAAATAGGTATAGTAACTTCTGTAAATATAGATCATGCAACGCCAGGTGCATATTATGCTCATGTGCCAGCAAGAAGTAATTATTATGATATGGGAGTACAGCTTGTTAATTCCAACTTTAATTATTTTGCAGGTGGAAAGTTCTTATCAGATGATTCTAAAGAAGTAAAAGAACAAGGGAAATTACCTATATCGAAATTAGCAGAAAAGAACGGATTTAAGATAGCAGATACACAAGAAGAGATAAAGAGCTTAAAATCTGGTGACAATAAAGTAATTGCCATATGTCCAGAGAATGAGATTGAGAAAGAAAGCGGAGCAATAAAGTATGATCTAGATCGCACAGGTAATGAACTTACATTAGCTGATTATACTAAGAAAGGAATAGAGCTATTAGATAATGATAAAGGATTTTTTATGATGGTTGAAGGCGGAAAGATTGACTGGGCTGGCCATGCTAATGATGCAGCATCAAGTATTAATGATACAGAAGCTCTTAGTGATGCAGTACAAGAAGCAATAAATTTCTATAATAAACATCCAAAAGAAACGTTAATTTTAGTTACGGGAGATCATGAGACGGGTGGACTTACAATAGGATTTGCAGGTACAAATTATGATACTTATTTACAAAACTTATCTAATCAAAAGATTTCATACACAGCATTTGATAGATATGTGGCAAAGTACAGAGAAAATAAAACATCATTTGATGATGCGATGAAAGATGTTGAAGCGAATTTTGGACTTAAGAGAGCAGGATCATCAGGTGAATCAACAAAAGGTGGAATGGTACTAACAAGTGAAGAATAAGCAAGAATAAAAGCAGCCTATGAAAAGAGTATGATTCAAAAAGAGGATAGAAAATTAGATGAAAATGAATATGTTATGTATGGAAGCTATGAACCATTTACTGTTACATTAACACATATTTTGAATAATAAATCGGGTGTATCATATAGCTCTTATTCACATACAGGACTACCAGTTGCTATGATGGCAAAGGGAGCAGGGCAAGAGTTATTCTCAGGATATTATGATAATACAAATGTGTTTGATAAGTTAAAAGAAATAACTAAAGTAAAATAAGATATATGATTTTGAATTTAAAATAAAGAATAATAATAAGTTGCTCTAATTACGAAATATATTAAATTTTCATGTGATTAGAGCAAATTTTTATTTAATACTAATAAAGTTTGCATAAGTGAGAGGAAGATTATTTAGATGTTTAAAGATATTCATAGAAGAAACACTATTCCAATAATTATAACTTTAATAGCAATAATATTGTTAATACTATTACCTAATAAATTTCCACAGAAGATATATGAAAATACTGAGAGGGTATCAGCTAGAGTTATAAGTACTGATGAAAATTTTATTGTTAATAATGGTCTTATAAAAGTTGGAGACCAACTGTGTGAAATAGAAATACTTCAAGGAAAATTTAAAGGAAGAACCATAACCGGGACTAATAGATTATCGGGATCACTTGAACAGGATAAATTATTTAAAGCAGGAGATAAGGTTTTAGTTACTGTTGATTATACAGGTGATACTATAAGAGTAGTTACTCTTGTAGATCATTACAGATTAAATTATGAATTATTGCTAGTAGGAATATTTGTAGTTGTTTTAGTAAGTTTTGCAGGTATTGTAGGAATAAAATCAATTTTATCATTTATATTCACTGTACTTGCTATGTGGAAAGTATTAATTCCATTATTTTTGCTTGGTTATAATCCAATAATAGTTGGAATGGTAACTACACTAATATTAATATGCGTAATAATAGGTTTAGTTTATGGCCTAGACAAAAGATCTTTAGCAGCTATTTTAGGATCTATTTCTGGTGCACTAGTAACATGTTTTATGGCATTATTTTTTGTAAGTAAATTTAAAATTCATGGTGCAGTTATGTCATTTTCTGAATCACTTTTATATTCAGGATATGAAAGTTTAAATTTAACAAAGATATTTATAGCTAGTATATTTATAGCATCTTCTGGAGCTGTCATGGATGTGGCTGTTGATATAACTTCAGCTGTATCAGAAGTAGTGGAGAAGAAGCCAGAAATAACAAAGCTTGAAGCGGTTAAATCTGGAATAAATGTTGGAAGATCTATAATGGGAACTATGATGACTACATTACTTTTAGCATATTCAGGGGGATATATAGGCCTTCTTATGGTATTTATGGCACAAGGAACACCAATAATAAACATATTAAATTTAAAATATGTTTCTTCAGAAATACTACACACTTTAATTGGGAGTTTTGGACTGATAACAGTAGCACCATTTACTGCAATAGCTAGTGGATTGTTGTTAGCTAATAGAGAAAAGAAAACGATAATATGATAGAATTAAAATAGTTATATACTAACTATTTTAATATGCAACATCTACAGAAGGAAAAGTTATATGGCTATATTTGAAGTATGTGTTGGAAATTATAAAGAAGCGGTTTTAGCTGCCAAGCGGGGGGCAGATAGAATTGAACTTTGTGATAATTTATTAGAGGACGGAACTACCCCTAGTTATGGAACAATTAAAATGACAATTGAAAAATTAAACATACCAGTTATGGTTATTATAAGGCCAAGAGGTGGAGACTTTTATTATACAGATGATGAATTAGAAATAATGAAATCTGATATAGAAATGTGCAAAAATTTAGGGGCATATGGAGTAGTAATTGGTGCGATAAAGGATAATAAAATAGATTATAGAATAATTAAAGATCTAGTAAATGTGGCTAAGCCAATGTCTATAACATTTCATATGGCATTTGATGAGATTGAAGATAAAAAATCTGCAATTGATTATTTGGTTGAGCTTGGAGGTGATAGAATATTAACTAAAGGTGGAAAAGAAAATGCTATAGAAGGGATGAAGTGTTTAAAGGAGTTAGTTGAGTATTCTAATGGAAAAATATTAATAATGCCGGGAAAAGGTATTAATAAGGAAAATAGAGATATGATTTTAGAATATACTAAAGCTATAGAGATACATGGAAGTAAAATATTATAATAAGTATTATATTAATTTATGGGAAATTGATATAATATAAATATAACAAAATTGTATATACATGATGTAATAGCAATATTTATAGATAAGGAGAGGTTTTATGAATAAGAATATTATTATTACTATAGATAGGCAATATGGTAGTGGAGGAAGAAAGATAGGAGAAAAGTTAGCAGATAAGTTAGGGGTTGCATTTTATGATAGAGCATTATTAAAGAGAGCAGCAGAAGAAAGTGGATTACATGAGGATATGTTTAAGAATGCAGAAAAAAGAGCTACAAATTTGTTTGCATTATCACTTTCAAGTTCTCCATATACTTTGTCAATTGATGATGAAATATTTATAGCACAAAGCAAGACAATTAAGAAAGTTGCAGAAGAAGGAAATTGTGTAATTGTTGGTGCATGTGCAGATTATGTTTTGAAGGATTATCCTAATTGTATAAATGTATTTATACATGCAGATATTGAAAAAAGAAAGTTAAGAGCTATAAATGAATATAATATGCCAGAGGAAAATATAGAAAAGACAATAACTAAGCTTGATAAATGTAGATCAACATATTATGTTCACTATACTGATAATAAATGGGGAAAAGCGCAGAACTATGATATAACATTAGACAGTGGAATAGGAATAGATAATGCTGTTGAACTAATAAAAATGTATGTAAATATGAAAAATAAAAAATAGATAATTAAAATAGTTTAGCTATAAAAAATAGAATAATATTATAAAATATTGTAATTATAGTATAGAGTGATGTATAATATATAGGAAAGATAAAAAATATTTTAAAATATCTTCAGGGCAGGGTGTAATTCCCTACTGGCGGTATAGCCCGCGAGCTTTAATAAAAGCAGATTCGGTGTAACTCCGAAGCCAACAGTATAGTCTGGATGAAAGAAGGTAACCTATTAGGAATTAAAAAATCATTATTTATTTAGTATGGTGAACCCTGATGAATTATATTCATTGGGGTTTTATTATTTATTGGGTATAAAAACTATAAATATATAGGAAACTAAAATTAAAAAATAATAGATTTTTTAAGCGCTTAATAAGCTACACTCAGGAGATAATTTTGGGGAGGCAAAGTACTATGGAAAAAACAAACAAGATGATTAAAATTTCTTTATTAGCGGCCATTGCAGTAATACTTATGTATATTGATCTACCAATAATTCCTGTATTTCCTTGGCTAAAAATGGACTTAAGTGATGTACCAGCACTTATTGGTGCGTTTGGATTTGGTCCAATTTCAGGTGTTATAATTGAATTATTTAAAAACATACTTTATATTTTAATAAAGGGAAGTGGAACTGGTTTTGTTGGAGAAACAGCAAACTTTCTTATAGGAAGTGCGTTAATTTTGCCAGCTGGAATTATATATCATAGAAATAAAAGTAAAAAGAATGCAATATTGGGGATGATTGTAGGTGCTATCTCAATAGAGGTAGTAGGAATATTAGCTAATGTTTATCTCTTATTACCTGCGTATGGTATGCAAATGTCACAATCAGAATTAATCAAATATATAACAGTAGGTCTATTACCATTAAATGGAGTTAAAGCATTAGTTGTATCAGTATCTACTTATTTTTTATACAAGAGAGTTTCAGTTTCAATATTTAAAGTTAAACCGAATTTTGGATCATCAGAAAGAGAAGTATTAAAATAGTTATATGATTAAAATCATCCAAACAATAATGTTATTGCCTAAATTATATAAGTCCTAACATAAATAAAGCTTAGTGATAATTTATATTACACTAGGTTTTTTATATTTTTAGGTATAAAATTTAATTTGTCGATTTTTATATATAAGCAGAAAAATACATTATTTTTTAAAAAAATATCCCCAAAATACAAAAAACACATAGAAATATGGTATTTTAAATAGAAAAAAGAGTATTGTTTCATGTTATAAAATGGTGCTGATTATCTCATAAAGACATAAGAGAAACTTAGGAAAATAGCCTGTTTGCATTGATATGAATACATGATATAATAGCATTATGTATTTAAAAATTGATTAATTATAATGGGGATATTAATTTTAGAATTATATCTTAACTTTTCAATCATAAAACTTAACTTACAAAAATATATTTTTGTAAAAATGCGAGTATTATGCAGAAAAGGAGATTTTATAAGAAACAATAAAAAGAATGAATTTGCAGAAATTTGAAAATTTCTGTAAAGGCTTAACAATTTGCAAAGGAGAAAAAAATGGATATATTTTTGATTATAGGTATTTTAGGGGGGCTTACAATTGTAATTTCAGGATTATTAATGATAGGCTCAAGTATAACTATGTTATTAAATCCTGAGGCTATTATGATAATTATTCTTGGTACTATAATGGCTGTAATGAATTCTTTCCCTAAAAAAGACTTTAAGAAAATTCCTAAAATTATAGGAGTTCTTTTCAGTGATAAGAATACACAGGATCCAGCTGAAATTGTAACACAGATTGTAGGAATGTCTCAATCAACCAGAAGAGAGGGATTGTTATCTCTTGAGAGTACCATACAAGGTCTAGACAATAAGTTTATGAAAAAAGGATTTGAAATGGTAATTGATGGATTGGATCCGGATTTGATAAGAGAAGTATTAGAAATAGAAATAGAAAGTTTGGAAGAGAGACATCGTTTAGGTGCTTCTATTTTTGCAACAGCGGGTGGCTCAGCGCCAACACTTGGAGTTTTAGGTGCAGTTATTGGATTAATTGGTGCCCTTGGAAATCTTAATGATATTGAGAAACTTGGTTCAAGTATATCCAATGCATTTATTGCAACAGTTTATGGAATTTTTACTGGATATGTAATTTGCCATCCTTTTTCTAATAGGTTAAAAAGAAAATCCTTGAAAGAAGTAGAGAATATGAATATTATCCTTGAAGGAGTGTTAGCTATTCAAGCTGGAAATAATCCAAAGAGCATTGAAAGAAAATTAGTAGGTATGTTGGAGCCGAAGCAAAGAAAAATATTTGAAGAGAATAATTAATTATAAATTATTTTAAAGGAGAACAGTGATGAGGAAGAAAAAGAAAAACCATGAAGAGCATATGGATGAAACATGGCTTCTTCCATATTCGGACATGCTAACACTTCTACTAGCTTTGTTTATTACTATGTTTGCAATGGGACAAATTGATAAAGAAAAATTTAACAATGTAGCTAAACAATTTAATGTTATTTTTTCAGGTGGTTCTGGGATTAGTGATGGTGATGGAAATTCAATTGTATCTATAGGAGGACCAGATGGATCAGATACTACAGGAATGAGTGATAGTCAAATAGAAGACACTAAAATGACTGAAATAAAGAAGAATTTAGAAGAAGAAATTGAGCAAGAGGGCTATGGAGACAGAATAAAAATTGATCTCAATGGTGAAGGATTGGAAATTGCAATACAAGATGTTGCTTTATTTGATTCAGGAGATGCTGAAGTATTAAGTGATGTATCACCGATATTATTAAAAATATCTAATATGCTTAAAGAATTAGACAATCAGATTAGAGTCGTAGGATATACTGATAATGTTCCAATAAGTAATAATAAATTCCGTTCGAATTGGGACTTAAGTGCAGCTCGTGCAATTAATGTTATGGATTTTATGGTTTCTTATGGTGGAATTAAAGAAGAGAATGTTTCAATTCAAGCTTATGGTCAATATAAGCCCAAAACTTCAAATGACACAGAAGAAGGAAAAGCTAAAAATAGAAGAGTTGAAATTTATGTGGTTCGTAATTTCCCAGTAGATGAGGAAGAAGAAGCGAAATAATAACAAAAATTACAAATAAAGCAGTATAGTTATTAAGATTAATATGAACAGGATGCAAAGTTTGGGTGCATTCTGTTTTTATTATTCCTAATAATAAAGAAAAATGTATATTGTCTAAAAATAATAAAACTATAGAAAAATTATTTAGTACTATTATTATTGAAAATTCACTTACAAAGTAGTATATAGGATAAGTATTATGTAGCAGATAATACTTATCCTATATGTCTATTAATATTATATCTTATATATCAGATATTAGGAAAAAGATATAATGCTATCGGCACATTAAAATAGCATCTTCTTTATTATCAGTATAATACCCTTTTCTTATACCATTATTTTTAAAGCCAAATTTTGAGTAAAGTTTTTGAGCAGGAATATTATTAGCACGAACTTCTAAATCAAATGATGAAGTATTATGTTGTTTTTCACATGTATTTATAAGATTTTCTAAAAGAAGAGAACCTATTTTTTGTTTTCTAAAGTCCGGATGAACTGCTACATTAGTTATATGTGATTCATCCAATACGTTCCATGTTCCAATAAAACCAACTATATTATTATTAATAACTGCAACAAGATATAAAGCAACTGGATTCTTTATTTCTTGGATATATGATTCAGTACTCCAGGGTGATGAAAAGCTAAGTATACTTATCTTAGCAACTTCAACTGCATCATTTTCATTCATAATTCTAATTTGAACATTCATTGTTTAGTTTCATCCTTTGCTCATATTCTCTTTCAGCCTGAGATTTCTTTAGATATATAGGACTAGAATTTGGATCGTCAAATTTACCATCCTTTAATAGTTTACTTCCTAGTTCACCTAAAGAAGAAGCACGAACTAAGTTTAAATGGCTAGGTGGAAAGTTACAATTAGGACAGTTTTTAATTAAATAATCTTTATATTTATCAACACCATCACCTATAAAAATTACTTTTTCATTTCTTGATTCAATTAATTCTATAAGTTCATCAAGGTCAAGAGCAGAGTAGTCAGTAAGTTTTTCTAAGCTATTATAAGAAGATTTATACAAACAAGTGTACACACTGTCTCTTAAAGCATCCATAATAGGACAGATAATTCCATCAAAAGCAGAAACACTATAAGCCAATGCATCTAAGCTTGAAATACTTACGTAAGGTTTATTACTACCAAAGCTAAGACCTTTTATAGTAGCCATTCCGATTCTAAGACCTGTAAAAGAACCAGGCCCTTTAGAAACTACATAACCATCTATATCATTAACATCTAGTTTATGAAATTTTAACAAGTCCTGAATTATTGTCATAAGTATTACAGAATGTTCTTTCTTATCATTTAAAGTTATTTCTCCAAGTAGAGTATCATCTTTAATTAAAGCAGCAGTAGCTACCTTTGAAGACGAATCAATAGCTAGTGTAATCATAATGTAAGCTCCTTTATATAATTATATTTTTCTCCATATGGAGTTATGGTTATTTTTCTATAATCCTCACCTTGACTAAGATCTTTTTCTATTAATATATGAAGAAAATCTTGTGGTAGAATTTCTTCAATATAATTTGCCCATTCAATAACAGAAACAGCATCAGAAAAAATATAGTCATCAAAACCTATGGCATAAATTTCATCTGGATCGCTTACTCTATATACATCAAAGTGATTTAACTTTAATCTTCCAGTTTCGTATTCATTTACAATAGTAAAAGTTGGACTGGTTATATTATCTTCAATACCTAGGCCTTTAGCAATTCCCTTTGTAATATGTGTTTTTCCTGTACCTAAATCTCCAGTTAAGCAAACTATATCTCCACTTTTAAGTAATTTACCTAAATTTATACCAAGTTGCGTAGTATCTTCTACGCTATTTATTTTAAATATCATGTATAAAAGCCTCCTTAATATTAATATTATTGCAGCTTATGAATTTATCATTACTTTATTTTATATCAAATCTTTATAAAAACCAAATAAATATAATTA
>OCAO01000402.1_pt1 | contig 16397 bp, 13 predicted proteins | sample 1477151 | NCBI WGS metagenome assembly OCAO01 (sample SAMEA2580298, study PRJEB22360) | human gut metagenome | biome: human gut; feature: human-associated habitat; material: faeces | place: Denmark | collected 2008/2010 | reverse complement strand
CCGCCGGTCTTGCTGAGCTTGCGAACCAGCGACTTCTCAGGCGTGGTGCGCGTAAGCTCGGAGAAGTCCGAGACGGACGCGTTACGACGGCCCGCGGTCGTCGGCTTATAAACGCGGATAGCCATAATATAGTTCTTCCTTTAACTTTTCTCGGCTAACCTTCAGTTGCCAAAGATGTCGATCGACTGGCCCTCGGCAACGGTCACGATGGCGCGCTTCTGGGAAACACGCTGGCCGAAACCGGTGCGGGTGCGCTGGCGCTTGCCGGCGCGGTTGAGGGTGTTGACGTTCGTCACCTTGACCTTGAAGATCTCTTCGATAGCCTGCTTGATCTGCACCTTGTTCGCGTTCGGGGCCACCACGAAGGTGTACTGGCCGCGATCGGACAGGGCGTAGCTCTTCTCAGAGACGACAGGCTTCAGGATGATGTCATGTGCTGGCTTGTGAATAGCGACCATGATCAGGCCTCCTTGGCGGCCGGCTTGGTCTTCGCGTCGACGAAGGCCTCAAGGCCTTCCTTCGTGAAGACGACGTACTGAGCCGTGACCACATCGTACGTGTTGAGCTGATCGGCGAAGATCGGGTGAACAGTCGGGATGTTGCGCACCGACAGCCACTCGTTGACGTTATCGCGGGAGAACACCACGGTGGTGAACTTGTTCTCAGTCACCGGGGTGAGCGCGGCGATGGCGGCCTTGGTCGACGGGGTGTCGGTGACACCGAAGTCAACCACGACGACGCGGCCGGCGTTGGCGCGATCGGAAAGCACGTAGCGCAGGGCCGCGGCCTTCATCTTCTTGGGGGTGCGCTGCGAGTAGTCGCGCGGCTGCGGACCGAACACGGTGCCGCCGTGGTACCACTGCGGTGCACGGATGGAGCCCTGACGGGCACGACCGGTGCCCTTCTGCTTCCACGGCTTCTTGCCGCCGCCGGAAACCATGCCGCGGGTCTTGGTGGCGTGCGTGCCCTGACGGGCGGCAGCCAGCTGGGCCACGACGACCTGGTGGATCAGCGGGACGTGAGCCTGGACCTCGTCGGCGGTGTGGCCGAAGAGCTCGGCGGGCGCCTCAACGGAGCCAGTGGCCTGGCCCTTGCCGTCAGTGACGTTGAGAGTAACGTTTGCCATGATAATCAGGCTCCCTTCACTGCGGTGCGGACGAGGACGATGCCGCCCTTGGGGCCGGGAATGGCACCCTTGATGGCGAGGACATTGTTCTCGGCATCAGCGGACATGACGGTCAGGCTCTGGACGGTCGCGGTCACGTGACCCATGCGGCCGGCCATGCGCTTGCCCTTGAGGATACGGCTCGGAGTGGCGCATGCGCCGACGGAGCCGGGGCGACGTTCGTTCTTGTGAGAACCGTGGGTACGGCGGTAGGACTTGAAGCCCCAGCGCTTGATCGTGCCCGCGAAGCCCTTGCCCTTGGTGGTGCCGGTGACATCCACCTCTGAGCCCTCGGCGAAAGCGTCGATGGACAGCTCCTGGCCGGGCTCGTACTCGGCGGCGTCCTCGGTGCGCACCTCAACGAGGTGGCGACGCGGGGTCACGCCGGCCTTGGCGAAGTGACCAGCGAGCGGCTTGGTCACCTTGGTGGGATCAATCTGGCCGTAACCGATCTGGATGGCCTTGTAGCCATCGGTCTCCTCGGACTTGACGGCCGTGACCACGTTGGTGGACACATCCACCAGCGTGACGGGGACGAAGAAGCCGTTCTCGTCCCACACCTGCGTCATGCCGAGCTTGCGACCCAGCAGAGCCTTGTGGCTACCTCTTTGCGAAGTCATAACGATCCCTCCTCCCTTACAGCTTGATCTCGATGTTGACATCTGCAGGCAGATCGATGTGCATCAGAGAATCCACAGCCTTGGGGGTGGGGTCCACGATGTCGATGAGACGCTTGTGCGTGCGCATCTCGAAATGCTCGCGAGAATCCTTGTACTTGTGAGGAGAACGAATAACAACAAACACGTTCTTCTCGGTCGGCAGAGGAACCGGGCCCACCACAGTGGCACCCGCGTTCGTCACCGTCTCGACGATTTTCTTCGCCGATTGGTCGATGACCTCATGGTCATAGGACTTAAGCCTGATGCGGATTTTCTGTCCCGCCATTGCCGTCCGCCCTTTCTAGCGATTCGTTGACTATTACCATCCTGCTAAAGGGCACCGGCGAGCATGACACACGAAAATACTTTTCGCGGCCATAACCACATCAGTGCGTAGACATGCAAGAAGCCCGTCGAAACGGACCCCTTGTTCCACGCTCGCTTTTTTGATTCCAATTTGCGAGCCCAAAACAGGCAACTTGTTAATTAAAGCACCAGGGGTACCTATAGGGAATTCGGGCGTGTCGCACGCCCGAATCCTGTCATATTTCCTCAGGGCTGCCGCCCCTCGGCGTCGCCTACCGGCAGCCCACCGGGCTACCGGCCACACGGCTCCGCGGGCGTGTCGCACGCCCGAATCCTGTCATATCCCCTCAGGGCTGCCGCCCCTCGGCGCTATCTGCGTTTCGTGAGGTTGTCAGAGCACGATCCCCTCGGTATCACTGCCCTACGGTTGTTGGAATCATGCGGTTCCCGGAGCGCCTCTACTCTGCCATCAACCCCTCGAAATGCAGATAGCCCATTATTCTCGCCTCTCAGTGCGCCGATACACCTATCCGTACACGATTTTCAATGGGCTATCGGGAAAGGCAGTAGCCAAACGGCCCCGCGCACGGTTTTCGTGCTGTACGATGACAACCAACTTGGGAGAGACATTCAGGGAAGGGGGAAGATTCCACTCTGCCAGGCTTTCGTGCACCAATATCCACAATCCATGCCCGAAGGTTCGGAAACGGTCAGTATTACGAGAACACCAGCGGCCTCGACGTGCAGGCGAAGTGGAAGAGCTGTACGACACCACCGACGCCAGCAACCCGTGGTGGAAGTACCCGGTCACCGGCGATGAGAACGAGACCGATCAGTTCGGCGGTACTTCCGCGGCGTACAACCGCGGCGCGCTCGCCCTCGCCGCGCTGCGTTCGACGGTCGGCGATGCGAAGTTCCGTGAGATCGAGAAGACCTGGGTGCAGGAACATCAGGAGCAGTTCGACCCGACTGGTCTGAAGATTACCGCGACTTACTCCGACAAGTCCACGAAGGCCATCGACGCAGCCGAACGGCGTGTCCAACCCGCTGTCCAAGACCGGCGCCAGCACGGCTCCGATCATAGCCCTGGCGGCACTCGCACTGCTGACGGGCGGCGTCAACGCGGACCCGTATGGCTGTTCGCCGCATGGCTGCGCCGGGAGCGCTCGCTGTGGGGCAACGCCGTGGCCGTGCTCGCCACATCGATGATGACGGTGGTCATCGCCTCGTTCGGGGAATTCATCTTTAACGGCGGCGGGCGTGTTGCTCTCCCGTCCTGCCGCCGTTATGCGGGGCTGGTGGCAGCCAGGTTTCGTGCGATGCCGTGGCGCAGTATCGGCAGGGCATTCGCGCACTGCCTGACTGGCGTTCCTGGGCTGATGTGCAGGCATGGTGGCCGGCGTATTCCGTGCCGAAGGCGGCGTTGACGGCCGCGATCGTTTTCGCGCTGACGCAGTATGGCTCGGTGCTGTTCGTCAAAACGATGATTCGCGAATACGGGAAGCGATCCTACTTGGTGGCCTCATGGGTGTGGCACGCGGCGCTTGCCATCACCGGGTTCGCCGTCAATATGTGGCTGGGTGTCGTCGCGGTCGTCCTGCTGACGCGGTCAGTGGCGATACCGCTGCGATTCCGCGGGCAACGACGGCCGAAACCGATGATCGCCGGCGTCACCGAAGCGATGTGCCTGCTACTGGTGTTCATAGCGGTCATCATCATCTGTCCTCACCTGGCATAGCGGCGATCCGCCTCCCCTTCCTATCCGACTCCCTCCCCGACCATAGTCCCATTTCAGAGGCCGCAGATGGGACTTTGGCGGGATGAGGTGGCCGTGTTGTTCGTGAGGCAGGTCACAGCGCAGGCGCTCCCCTATGTGAAGCCCGCGTTGAAGCGCCCCGCGTGCTGCATTATCGTAATCACCGTGACAAAATCGCAAGCTGCACAGATCAAACCCATCACGGCGCATCACGCCAACCAGCTGTACCAGCACGGCACGCTGGCGCTGCTGGTGCCCGGACTGCTCGAAGGCACCACGACCATCGGCGAACTGCTCACCCACGGCGACACCGGCATCGGAACCGGCGAAGGGCTCGACGGCGAGCTCATCATCCTCGACGGCGTCGCCTATAAGGTCGGACAAAGCGGCGTGGCGGAACGCGTGCCGGACGATTTCACCATGCCGTTCGCGAACGTGCATCACGCCGCGTTCCAATACCAGTGCGAGCGCCGCGATATCGGCCTGGAGGATCTCAACAACCGCATCGTCGAGGCGAACGGCCGCGCCAACACATTCTTCTCGGTCATCGTGCGAGGCACCTTCAGCTTCATCAAGACGAGGGCGGTCATCAAACAGCAGGCCCCGTACCCGACTCTGGTGGAGGTCGCCGACCGGCAGGCGATGTTCCTGCGGCACGACGTGAAGGGCACGATGCTGGGATATTTCTCGCCGGAGATGTTTCATGGAGCCGCCGTCGCCGGTTTTCACGAGCATTTTCTGTCAGACGATCGCACGTTCGGCGGTCACGTGCTCGACGCGGTGCTCGATCACGGCAAGATATACAGTCAGGTGTTCGACACGCTGGTGCAGCATCTGCCGGTGGATGATCCTGAGTATCGCAACCACGATTTCCGGCATGATCCGATAGCCGAGGCGATCACCGCCGCGGAGGGAGACAAGGCAGGTAATTGACGGATTCAGTGGGTAGTCGCGAAGAGAAGATTAGTGGAGGTAATCACTGAATCCGCGTGACCACCCACCGGCACTACGTGCCACCTCCCGCCAGCGGGAGGCAGGAATGGCCTGGAACCAATGTGGGGGCCTTCCGCATAGGAAGACCCCCACATTGGTTCAATCACCTGGGATGGGTGATGTCATGCCATCGTCAAACGCGCTCGGACGCCTCTTCGGTGGCGGCCACGCCCTCACGCTCAACGCGAATCTTGTGGCCTTCGGCCTGCGGCACGCCATAGTATGCGGCCACGGCGATGTCCTTCATGTCCTCGATCATCGGGATGCGCGGGTTGGCCGGGGTGCACTGGTCCTCGTAAGCGCGCATGCCGATCTGGTCGAGCACGCTCCAGAAGTAGTCTTCTTCCACGCCGCAGTCCTGGAAGGACTTGTTCATGCCGAGCTTGTTGTCGCGGTAGTCCTCGACGGCCTTCGCCAGGTTCTCGACGCCTTCGGCCGGGGTCTTGCCCGGGTCGATGCCGATGATGCGGGCGATGTCCTGGTAGCGCTTGTCGGCGACGTACTTGTTGTACTTCGGCCAGCTGGTCGGCTCCTCCGGGACGGCACCGTTGTAGCGGATCACGTACGGCAGCAGGATGGAGTTGGTGCGGCCGTGGGCGATGTGGCACAGGGCGCCGATGGTGTGGGCCATGCCGTGGCACATGCCGAGGAACGCGGAGCCGAACGCCATGCCGGCCATGGTGGCGGCGTTGTGCATCTTCTCCTGCGCGTCGGTCTTGGCGAGACCCGGCTCGCCGTTGACGGACTCGGCCAGGTTGTCCCAGATGAGCTTGGCCGCGTGCAGGGCCATGCCGTCGGTGAAGTCGTTCGCGTACACGGACACGTAGGCTTCCATGGAGTGGGTCAGGGCGTCGAAGCCGGCGTCGGAGGCCAGCTTGCGCGGCTGGGTGCGGGCCAGCACCGGGTCCACGATGGCCACGGACGGGGTCAGCGCGTAGTCGGTGATCGGGTACTTGTATCCGGTCTTGTGGTCGGTGATCACGGCGAACGGCGTCACCTCCGAACCAGTGCCCGACGAGGTCGGGATGCACACAAGCTTGGCCTTCTCGCCCAGCGGCGGGATGCGGAACGCGCGCTTGCGGATGTCGAAGAACTTCTCACGCACGTCGGAGAAGGAGATTTCCGGGTGCTCGTAGAGCAGCCACATGATCTTGGCCGCGTCCATCGGGGAGCCGCCACCGACCGCGATGATCGTGTCGGGCTCGAACTCCTCGCGCATCATCTCGGCGCCGCGCTCGACGGTCTCGACGGAGGGCTCCGGCTCGACGTAGTCGATGATTCGGAAGGTGACGCGATTGTCACGGGCGCGCAGCTGGTCGATGACCTTGTCGACGATGCCGAGCTGCTCCATCACCTTGTCGCACACGATGACGGCCTTCTCGATGCCGTGCATGTCGCGCAGGTACTTGATGGCGTTCGGCTCGAAGTACGTCTTGGCCGGAATCTTGAACCACTGCATGTTATTGTTCCTCCGAGCGATGCGCTTGATGTTGATCAGGTTCACGGCCTGGACGTTGCCGGACACCGAGTTGCCGCCGTAGGAGCCGCAGCCCAGGGTCAGCGACGGGGCAATCGCGTTGTAGATGTCGCCGATGCCGCCGAGCGAGCTCGGCTGGTTCCAGATGATGCGGCAGGCGTGCATGCGCAGGCCGTACTCGCGCACCAGCGCCTCGTTGTTCGTGTGGATGGCGGCGGTGTGGCCGGCACCGAGCTTGAGCATCTTCTCGCACATCTCGAAGGCCTGCTCCTTGTCGTCGGCCTTGAGCACGGCCTGCACCGGGGCGAGCTTCTCGTGGGTCAGCGGCTCGTCGTCGGAGACCTCCTTGCATTCGGCGGCGAGGATCGTCGCGTCGGCGGGGATCTCGAAGCCGGCGGCCTTGGCGATGAACTGCGGGGACTTGCCCGGCACCACGGAGTTGAGGACCGGCTTCTGGCCGGAGCCGGCGGTGCAGCCGAACATGTACTGCTCCAGCTTCGCCTTCTCGTCCGCGTTGACGAAGTATGCCTTGCGGCGCTTGAGCTCCTTGACGAGCGGCGCGTAGACGTCCTTGTGGGCGATAATGGCCTGCTCGGTGGCGCAGATCATGCCGTAATCGAAGTGCTTGGAGAGGATCAGGTCGTTCGCCGCACGTTCGATGTCCACATCGGTATCGATGTAGGCCGGAGCGTTGCCGGCGCCGACGCCGAGGGCGGGCTTGCCGGAGGAGTACGCGGCCTTGACCATGCCGGGGCCGCCGGTGGCCAGGATGGTGGCGACGCCCGGGTGCTTCATCAGCGCGCCGGTCGCCTCGATGGACGGGTGTTCGATCCACTGCACGCAGTTCTCGGGTGCGCCTGCTTCGATCGCGGCGTCGCGGACGATCTTCGCGGCGGCCACGGACGACTTCTGGGCGCCCGGGTGGAAGCCGAACACGATCGGACAGCGGGTCTTGAGTGCCAGCAGCGACTTGAAGATGGCGGTGGAGGTCGGGTTGGTGACCGGGGTGACACCGGCGACGACGCCGACCGGCTCGGCGACCTCGTCTATGCCCATGACCTCGTCCTCGCGGATCAGGCCGACGGTCTTCTGCCCGGCCATGTAGTGGGTGACGTGCTCGCAGGCGAAGATGTTCTTGGTGGCCTTGTCTTCGACGAGACCACGGCCGGTCTCATCGACGGCCATCTTCGCGAGCACCAGATGCTTGTTCAGGGCCGCGACGGACGCCTTGGCGACGATGCGGTCGACCTGCTTCTGATCGAGCTTCTCGAACTCGTCAAGGGCCTTGAGACCCTTCTTGACAAGGGCGTCGACCTCGGCTTCGGCCGCCGCGCGCTTCTCCTCGGGGCTCGGCTTGGCGGGCGTCTCGACCTGTGTTGCTTCTGCCATGAATACTCCTCGACTAGCTGTGGTTTCATTCCGTTGTCGTTGCCGCCATCACCTGGCGGATCATCCATCCACATGCTCGCTATTGCGCATCTGTGGCCTACGTCACAATCTACGTGATACACTGCGCAAACGCACACGAACAAAAACGACGGCGTTTCGTGTTTGTTTTTGGTATTTATTTGTTGCTATTTGTTACATTTAACCCTGTTTTGCTGCCGATATTCCACGAAATGGTATCTTTTGTTCGCTTTTTGCAACATCGCACACCATCAAACGAATTTCCGAGACACAACTTATATAAAGTATGTTTATAAAAGTTGCACTCGTCAACAAACTTTTATAAAATTATTTATTAAAAGCGGTGTCATGCGTCCGGCACCACACGGAATCGACCCAGCAACGAGGCTCCAATGACGACCACGGACACCGACATCGCCACAACCCGAAACATCACCAAGACGCGCAACAGGCAGGCCATCATCCGCCACCTCGCAACGCACGGCAACGTCACCAAGCGCCAGCTGCAGCTCGATCTGCAGCTGAGCCTGCCGACCATCACCGGCAACATCCGCGCGCTCGAACACGACGGCATCATCGCCCCCGGCCCCCTGACCGACTCCACGGGCGGCCGCAAATCCCAAAGCTACCGGTTCAACCCGAGTCATCGCACCGCAATCGGCGTCACCATGCACCGCAGCACCCTGCGCCTATGCGCCATCGACCTGCAGGGGTGCCCCATCGCCACCCTCTCGCGCACGCTCCCCTATGCCAACACCAACGCCTACTACCAGCGGATGGGTTCGGCGATCAACGATTTCGCCGCGGAGACCGAAAAGGCCCACGGCCCCGTGCTCGGCGTATCCTTCGCCATCCCCGGTGCCATCTCGGCCGACGGCACCGTCATCACCTTCAACGACTCGACCGGAGCGACCGGCGTCACCATCGACACCATCGCCCAGTCGGTGCGCTACCCGCGTCAACTAATCCGCGAGGCCGCGGCCATCGCCATGACCGAAACGCTGCACGACACCGCCATCAGCGACGCCATATGCCTGTACCTGAACCGCAGACCCAGCGGTGCGCTCATCATGAACGGCCGCCTGCACCGCGGCCCGAACCTGTGCGATGGCGCCATCGAACACATGACGCTCGTTCCAGGCGGCAAACCGTGCCACTGCGGCAGGCGCGGCTGCATGGCCGCCTACTGCTCTCCCGAAAACCTGCCGGAGGACTACGAGAGCATCCCCGGCTTCTTCAGCGTGCTGGAGCAAGGCGAGACCCATCACCGCGAGCGCATGAACGACTGGCTCGACCACGTGGCGCTGGCCATCGCCAACGTGCGGTGCGTCATCTGCGCCGACGTCGTCATCGGCGGGGAGGCGGCGCTGTACCTCGACCACGACAACATCGCCGACCTGCAGCGGCGGGTCACAGCCCTCAGCGTGTTCGGCACCGACCATTTCACCCTTCGGCTGAGCCGCAGCGACGAGAACAGCGGCGCCATCGGCGCGGCCATGCAGTTCACCGACCCCTACATGGACGCGCTGTGCGGCTGGGACACGGGCCCGCACCCGTCCTCGCCCGCTCCGACACGGACGAAAATCGACACCGCTACAATGGGTGTATGAAACACGCGATACCTCAGCGGTATGCAATCCCTCATCGCTATGCGACACGACCGGGCCTGTACTTCACGGAAGACGGCGGCGCCGATGTCATCGTCCGTTCCGAAACAGCCGATCAGGTGTGGCTCTGCATCTACGAGAAGGTCGATCAACCCACCGCCTTCTTCAACGACGCCATCCGCATCTTCGATGATTCAGCAACGCCGTTCATCAACGAAATACACGAGCACGCCGTCTGCACGCGCATCATCGAGCCCATGTACGTGCGCGAGACGCTGTTCCGCATGGATGGGCCGAACTACGGCCTGTGGTACGTGCATCTTCCCAAGGCGTGGGACGGCATGCGCTACGCCTACCGAGTGGACGGCGCGTGGGATCCGAGCAAGGGGCTGCGGTTCAACCCGTACAAGCTGCTGCTCGACCCGTATGGCAAGGGGATCGACGGCCGCATGAAGCTGTCGCCGGCCGCGTTCTCATACCAGTGCGACGTCAGCGAGGATGGCAAGGTGCGCGGCTCCGCGTTCGGGCCGATGAGCACCGTCGACGCACTGGGCAACATGCCCGTGTCGGTGGCCATCGACGACCGGGACAAGACCAAGCACGACGCCGACCCCTCGCACCCGCACGTGCCGTGGAGCAAGACCGTGCTGTACGAGCTGCACGTCAGGGGATTCACCGCGAACGCACCCTGGCTGCCCAGGGAACTGCGCGGCACGTACGCGGGTCTCGCCCACCCGACCACGCTCTCGTACCTGCAATCCCTGGGCGTCACCTCCATCGAGCTGCTGCCCATCCAGGCCAAGCAGGACGAGCTGTTCCTGCAGGAGCGCGGGCGGCACAACTACTGGGGGTACTCGCCACTCAGCTACTTCTCCCCCGAGCCTTCGTACGCCACTGCCGAAGCCCAGCGCAAGGGGGCCCGGGCGGTCCGCGACGAGGTCATCGGCATGGTGCGCGCGCTGCATGAGGCCGGGTTCGAGGTCATCATGGACGTGGTGTACAACCACACCTGCGAAGGCGGCGTGGAAGGGCCGACGACATGCTGGCGCGGTCTGGACGCGCTCTTGTATTACCGGCGTCAGAAGGGCAATATCGGGCGGCTTGAGGACACCACCGGCTGCGGCAACACCTTCGACTTCACCAACACGCACGTGGTGACGTTCGCCGTGGACTCGCTGCGGTATTGGGCCAAGCGCATCGGCATCGACGGGTTCCGATTCGATCTCGGCGTGTCGCTGGCGCGGCTGGACGGGGACTTCACCAAGCATCACCCGTTCCTGTATGCGTTGCGTTCCGACCTGCTGCTCGGCAACCTGAAACTCATCATGGAGCCTTGGGACCTGGGGCCGCAGGGATGGAGGACCGGCGGATTCGGCATGCCGTTCAGCGAGTGGAACGACCGGTTCCGCGACACGGTGCGCCGATTCTGGATCACCGACACCCAACCGGGGGCGCCCAGCGGTATCGGCATGCAGGAGATGGCCACGCGACTGTGCGGTTCGTCCGACCTGTTCGCCACGGAGCCCGGGCGCGGATGCGTGTCCTCGATCAACTACGTCTCGTGCCACGACGGATTCACGCTCACCGACCTGACCCGATACGCGGTCAAGCACAACGAAGCCAACGGCGAGAACAATATCGACGGATCGAACGTGAACCACTCCGCGAACTTCGGTGTCGAGGGGCCGTCCGACGACCCGGCGATCATCCGCAAACGCGAGCAGGCCGCCATGAACATGCTCGGCACGCTGATGCTGTCGCTGGGCACGCCGATGATGCTGGCGGGCGACGAATTCGGCAACTCGCAGAGCGGCAACAACAACGCCTATGCGCAGGACAACGACATCACCTGGCTGAACTGGGACTGGATGTACCAGACCCGCAAAACCATGCAGATGCACCGCCTGGATACGGTGTCCCGACTGCTGTCGATACGCAAGTCGCTGGGACTGTACCATCACGAGGAGTTCTTCACGCGGCTCACGCAGCTCGGCCTGTTCAAGCCGTCGAGCCGCGTGCAATGGTATCTGCCCGACGGCACCACGCCGATGGATCGGGACTGGTTCGACACGACGATACGCAGCTTCGCGATGCGACTGCTCTCGCAGGATGAGGTCGATGTGCTCATCGTGATCAACGGCGTCGACGAGGTACGCCGGTTCACCCTGCCGAGCGACTGCTCCTGGCAGTGTGACTGGAGTTCCGCGACCGCGGTCGGACTGCGGCCGGCGCCGGGCGATCGGCTGCAGCGTATCGGCAAGAACCAGGCGCTGCGCAGCAACTGGACCATGTCCGTCAGCGAGAAGGACAACATCCATCAGCTATTGAAGACCATTCAGGCGTCGCTGGCCGAGCAGGACAAGCTGGATCTGTTTGGCGCCACCACAGAGCATGCCGATGTGCTGTTCGAGGATGACGAGCAGGCCCCGGGCGTTGGCGCGGATGTTTCGGCGACCATGTCTGCGGCCAGTACCGTGCATGGCGCTTCCGCGTCGACCCGTGATGACGGCAACGCTACGGTTAACGGGTCGGCGGTATGGACGATGCCCGCACTCAGCATCAGCGTGATGCGCAGGCTGCAGTAGAGGTGCTCATAACGAACGAGGCCCTTTCGGGAAACGATGTTTCCGAAAGGGCCTCGCGATAGCCAGAACTGGCGTATATTAACGCTTCGAGAACTGCGGAGCGCGACGTGCCTTGTGCAGACCAGCCTTCTTGCGTTCCACGACACGGGAGTCGCGGGTCAGCATGCCGGCCTTCTTCAGGGCGGCGCGGTTGGCGTCACGGTCGATGGCGTTCAGAGCGCGGGCAACGCCGAGACGGATGGCACCGGCCTGACCGGTGGTGCCGCCGCCGTCAACGAGGACGATCGCGTCGAACTTGCCTTCGAGCTTGAGCAGCACGATCGGGGAGTTGACCTCACGCTGCAGCAGCTTGGAGGGGAAGTACTCCTCCAGGGTGCGCTTGTTGATGGTCCACTTGCCGGTGCCGGGAACCAGACGCACGCGGGCGACGGCTTCCTTGCGGCGGCCGGTGCCGTAGCCCGGAGCAATCGCGGAAGTGCCGGTGCCGGCACCCGCGTTGGTCTCGGTGGTGTAGCTGGTGAGCTCCTCTTCGGTTGCCTGAACCGCGGAGTCGTTGGTGTTTTCAGCCATGATTCTCTATCTCCCTTCGGTTCACTTGGCCTGCTGCGAGACCTGAGCGATCTCGAAAACCTGCGGCTGCTGCGGGGTGTGCGGATGCTCGGCACCACGGAAGATGCGGAGACGGTCCAGCTGCACCTTGGACAGACGGTTCTTCGGCAGCATGCCCTTGACGGCAGCCTTGATGATGCGCTCCGGCTTGTTCGCCAGCAGCTCGGCGTAGCTATCGCGACGCAGGCCACCGGGACGACCGGAGTGCGAGTACAGTTCCTTGCCCATCTTGTTGCCGGTCAGAGCGATCTTGTCGGCATTGATGATGATCACGTGGTTACCGGAATCGGCGTGAGGCGCGTAGGTCGGCTTGTTCTTGCCGCGCAGCAGCGTGGCGACCTGAGTGGCCAGACGACCGAGCACCACGTCGGTGGCGTCGATGATGTACCAGTCATGAGTCAAATCGGCTGGTTTCGGAGTGAAAGTTTTCACTGGTGTACCTTTTCTTGCTTATTGTGTTCCGGGCTTGGACTGCCGCGCTGGTCAGGCTTGGCGGTTTCGGCCTCATTATCCGTGGGCTCCCTGAAAGTCCTCGATGGCGAGTGGGAAAGCGCTTTGAAGGACCCCTTAGGGAAACACAACAATCCTCTATGATAACGCCACCTTTGACATTTCGCAACGCCGCACGACACACTTCATCATCCGGCCGAACGACACCTCATGTACGGCCGGATGGCATGCCCATATCGCACCCTCAGCGCCCCTGCATGACCTTGGCAAGCGAGAGCAGCCGCGTGTTGGAGAACAGCTCCTCCAGCGGCACGACATTGCCCTTGCCGTCGGCCAGCGGGATGCGCCAGTTCGGATATTCGTTGTTGGTGCCGGGCTGGTTCTGGGCGCGGCGCTCTCCCACGCCGTCCACGATGGACGCCGCGAGCAGCTTGCACGGGGAGCCGCGCAGACCGCGGTACAGCGCCTCGACGATCTCCTGCTCGTGGGCTTTCTCGTCCTTCAGCAGGTCGGGGTCGAGATAACCGTTGACGATCAGCATGACCATCATGGCCTTGTGCTCGGCGCGCGCGTTCTGCTCGAAGTCCTCGACCGATCCTTCGATCAGTCCCAGGCGCTCGCGCAGTTCGACGTGCTCGTACGCGAGATATCCGGCTGCGGGCGGCAGGTCGTGCGTGTTCACCGAAGCGAGCGAGAACTCGCGCCAATCCTTCGGGGCGCGGAACTTGCCGTCCATCTGCTCGAACCATTCGACGGCGCAACCCAGCACCTGATGCGCGGACAGCGACGTCGAGACGTGGTCCGGCACGACGCCCAGATCCTCGCCGACGACCACGCCGTGGGCGCGTGACGCCTCAAGTGCCAGGATGCCGAGCATGATCTCGGAATCGTACTGCACATAGGCGCCGTCCTTGGGCGTGTGCCCGGAGGGGATCCACCACAGGCGGAACAGGCCGAGGATGTGGTCGATGCGCACCGCGCCTGCATGGGCGAACATGCCCTGCACCATGTGACGATACGTGAGGTAGCCGGTGTTCTCCAGCTCGATCGGGTTGAGTGGCGGCTGGCTCCAGTCCTGCCCCTGCTGGTTGAAGTAATCCGGCGGCGCGCCGACCGTGGCGCCCTTGGCGAAACACTCCGGGTTCCACCACACGTCGGAGCCGGACGGATGCACGCCGACCGCCATGTCGGCCATGAGGCCGATCTGCATGCCGGCGTCCTTCGCGGCCTGCTGAGCGGCTCCCAGCTGCTCGTCGGCGATCCATTCCAACCAGCGGTAGAAGTCCAATGTGTCGGGGAACTGTCGACGCAGCCCCTGCACCTCTTCGCTGTTCTTGTCGAGGCGCTTCTCCCAGCTGTCGGCTTCGCCGGTCGGCGCGCCCCACTTGTCGTAGCACAGGCACCACGTGGCGTAGGCCTCAAGCCCTTCGGCGGACGTGCTCTTGTAGTCGTCGAACGCCTTCTGACGCTCCTCGCTGCGCCCGGCCTTAAAAATCAGCCACAGGGCGTGCATCTTCACGCGCCACATCGAATCACGGTCGATAATCTGCGCGTCCCCGTTCAGCGGTTCGGCCTGCGCGTGCAGCTCGCCGATCTGCGATTTCAGGTCATCGCCGAGGCCGGCATATTCCTCGATCGCCTCGGGACGAATGTACGTGAAGTTGATGAAGCGGCGGGAAATCGGCAGGTACGGCGACGGGGTGAGCGGCGCTACCGGCTCGCACGCGTGCAGCGGGTTGACCAGCATGAAATCGGCGCCGGTCTTGCTGTGCGAATCGACCATGAGGGTCTTGAGGTCCTCGAAATCGCCCACGCCCCAGGATCCGGCGGACCGGATGGAATACAGCTGGGCCATCCAGCCCCACAGCTGGTCATATTCCATGGCCGGCAGCATCGGAATACGCTCGGGGGCGCTGATCAGCGTGGCATCCTGCGTGCGGTCGCCCACGCTGACATGCAGCGTATGGTATCCCATCGGCAGATCCGCGGGTATGGTGATGGATGCCGTCGCCACGAACTTGCCGTCGACCTCGTACGCCTGCGATCCGTCTCCGGCTCCCGGCTCCAGCGCACCCTGGTATTCGTCGCCGTTTTCCAGCGTGATGGTTGCGGAGGGAATCTGCATGATACCGGTGTTGAGCAGCACACGATCTTCCTTGCCGACGACATGCAACACGGTCGGGACGACGAGACGCCCGTGGCGCTCGCGAAGGATACGGACAACGGAATCATCGATGGCGTCATCGTCATGGGCGTCCACGCCCAACGCACCCAGCAACGCCTTCAGGACATCATCATCGATCTCGTGATAGTCGTCGCTCATGCCGATGTAGCTCGTGGCCAATCCAACCAGACGCGCCAGATGGATCAGCGGACGCGCGAGACGCTCCGCACTTTCTGTACTCTCTGTCATATTCCTTAGTGTAAGCCCGCTTTTGCGCGGCACGCTTACGTATACCGCGAATTGCGCCAGATTTTACCCGCGATTATCGCCTGATCCGCCGGCGGTGGACGGGTCGGAACGAAACGGGGTCAGTACGGGGGTGGCAGGAGGGAGCGCAGGGAGGGTGTCGCGCAATGATGCGTCACGAGGCGTCCGAGGTCCGGCTCGCCGCGGCTTTCGCCACTTCGGGCGAAGGGTCGTCGCGCAACCGGTCGAGCGTCTCCTGCGAAGTGCCGGGGTTCAACGCCACCGCGCGCCGCACCATCGTCGCGAGAATCGCCGGGGCACCGGATTCCTCCGATACTCCGAGCCTTGACAGCACGTCCAGGGTGTCGGCGTCAAGATCGGTGTTCTGCGCTCCCTCCAGCCGCATCTTCCATGATGTGCGCTTGTTGCGCAGCGCCGCGTCGCGCACCTCGGGGACCTCGTCCTTGGTCAGGCGCCCCACCAGCCAGTTCTTGTCGTCCTCGTTGGCCGCCACGGCCCTGCGCACGTCCGGACTCGGGTCCGTCGACAGCTTGACCAGGATGTTCGGGAACGGCATCGTCTCCGCCAGCATGATGCGATCTTCCAACGGCGTGTGCCGGTTGCCGGCGACGGCCTCCAGTAGTGCCGTCGCACGGGAGAACGCCGCCTGATCGGAACGGTCCGGCAACGGACGGCGCGCGAACCCGGACAGTTCCGCGCTATCGGTGGAGTGCCGCAGCCGCTCATACGTGGCGGTCAGAGGCTCGAAGGGCGTGGAGTCAGTGGCGCTGTCGGGCTGAGACTGCGCTGCAGTCTGCGCCGTGGCCTCGCGCGCCGTGGCCTCGTCATCATGTCGTTGCATCTCGCTCATAGTCATCACCATACCCGAGGGGTCGCCGAACCGAACCATATCTTCCGCAAAGTATTGCGTTCCTGCTGGCGGGTGAGCTGAGTACCGCAAAAAACACCCCCC
>OCAO01000400.1_pt1 | contig 16461 bp, 16 predicted proteins | sample 1477151 | NCBI WGS metagenome assembly OCAO01 (sample SAMEA2580298, study PRJEB22360) | human gut metagenome | biome: human gut; feature: human-associated habitat; material: faeces | place: Denmark | collected 2008/2010 | reverse complement strand
GGGTCGTTAGCTCAGTTGGTAGAGCAGTTGACTTTTAATCAATTGGTCGCAGGTTCGAATCCTGCACGACCCACCAATGTAAAAAAGCGCCCTAAAGGCGCTTTTTTGCTATCTGCAATATTTTCTTTCATGCTATCAAAGCATTAACTAATCTCTCCAGCGCTGGTGTTGCCTGTCGCTGTTCGTAAACAATATACAAATCTGCTGGAATACGTTCCTCGAGTGGACGAAATACCACACCCGGCCAGCTCATTTGGGCATAGCTATCTGCCATTAATGTCACACCCAACCCCATACTGATCATCGCCAGTACGGTTTGCGGTTCTACGGCCTCCCGAACGATCATCGGTGAAAACCCTGCCTGCTGACAGACACGCTGTAAAAACGCCCAATCGGAATGGACCGATGGCAGCGTCACAAAGTATTCATTGCGTAATGCCATTAACGGGATAGCGCTTTCGCAAGCCAGATGATGATCTTCCGGTATCGCCACCAAAAACGAAGATTCGTGTAATCGCAGACTGGTAAATCCTGTCGTGGGTTCAATTGCCATCCGCCAGATACCCGCGTCCAGCTCCCGCCGCTCGAGCAATGCCATTTGCATCCCTGGTGATTTTTCACGAAATGAGACATGAACATTAGGGCACTCTTTCAAAAACCGCCGCATTACCGGACGCATTCTCCCCCACATTGCGGTTCCCACCACGCCCAGCTCAATGCGCCCTGCCTCACCACGACCGATCTGTTCTACTCGTGCCAACGCCTGACTAGCATTAGCCAGCAGACGACGTGACTCTTCCAGTAAAATTTTCCCCGCATGAGTGAGCGCCACACTGCGCGAATGCCGAACGAACAGCAAAGTGCCCAACTGTTGTTCCAGATCTTTGATATGAATACTTAATGGCGGTTGCGACATATTCAGCCGCGCAGCGGCCCGCCCAAAGTGAAGTTCTTCTGCGACCGCAAGAAAATAGCGCAATAACTTGAGATCAATACGATGTGTACTTTCCATAATTATTGCGCTCCATACGGTATGGGTAAGGCTGCAAACTTAGCACATTGCAATCAAGGAAAACCCTGTTTACATCAGTGAGCCAATGATTTCTGTGCCATTTTTTCAGGTTCATGTTTATAACGGAAGAACAGGGCAAAAATCACCGCTAAGGCCAGTGCATACGCAGCAAATACCAGCCAGATGGTTTGCCAGTCTTTAACACCATCAACCGTGAAATAGTCAACTGCCATGCCACTCAGAAGAGAACCAATCCACGCCCCAACGCCATTGACCATGGTCATAAATAATCCCTGGGCGCTGGCGCGGATCCTGGAGTCCACTTCTTGCTCGACAAACACTGAACCGGAAATATTGAAAAAGTCGAACGCGCAGCCATACACAATCATCGACAGCAGCAATAATACAAAGCCACCTGGTGACGGATCTCCAAAAGCAAAGAATCCAAAACGTAATGTCCACGCTACCATACTCATCAACATGACGGTTTTGATGCCAAAACGCTTCAGAAAGAAAGGAATAGTCAGAATGAAGCCGACTTCCGCCATTTGTGATACCGAGAGCAGAATGGAAGGATATTTCACCACGAAGCTATCAGAAAACTCAGGGGTGCGGGCAAAATCATGCAGAAAAGGATTACCAAAAACGTTAGTAATTTGCAGGACCGCCCCTAATAACATGGCAAATAAAAAGAAAATCGCCATACGTGGATTTTTAAATAACACAAACGCATCCAGACCTAATTTACTGGAAAGCGTCGTACTGGCCTTATGTTCCGCCACTGGAATTTTCGGTAACGTTAACGCATAGACCGCTAGCACTAGAGATGCTCCGGAGGCGATATACAATTGCACACTGCTTAACTCCAGATGCAATAAACTCACCAGCCACATTGCGACAATAAATCCCACGGTACCATAAACACGGATTGGCGGAAAACTGGTGACCGGATCTAATCCGGCCTGCGCCAAACACGAATAGGAAACACTGTTGGATAACGCAATCGTGGGCATGAAAGCCATCGCGTTAAGCAACATCACCCAGAACATCATATTCGGTTCAGTTACAGAGGCGGCATAAAAAAGCACCCCGGCACAAATTAAGTGACACAGCATATAGGTACGTTCAGCCCGTAACCATTTATCGGCAATAATGCCCATAACGGCTGGCATAATAATGGCCGCAATACCTTTAGAACTGTATGCCATACCGACATCAGCCCCGGTAAAATGTAAGGTGTTTATCATGTAAGAGCCGAGGGTAACTAACCAACTCCCCCAGATAAAGTATTGTAAGAAAGACATTACCTTTAAACGCGTTGCGATATTCATTTTTTATTTCCTTATCGCAGTGAGATGGCCCCATCCGCGAGGCCATTTTTATTGTTTTCAGGCGATTTTGCGTAAGAATCCGCAAATCAGATTAATAAAGTTTTGCCGTGATAACTCTGCTGCAGCCAGGGTTTGGGCATGCGACAATTTCACATCACTTAAGCCTTCTGCCATATTGGTTATTGCGGACACGGCAACGACTTTCATTTCGCAATGACGTGCGCTAATCACTTCAGGCACTACAGACATACCCACAACATCGCCACCAATCAGCTGCATCATGCGAATTTCTGCCGCCGTTTCGAAGTTCGGGCCCGGATAAGAAACAAAAACCCCTTCTGTCAGCGGAAAACCTTCTTCCTGCGCGACGGTTTGTAAAACGGCGCGGTAATCAGCATCGTAAGCATTCGCTAATGAAAAAAAGCGTTCGCCAAAACGCTCATCATTAAGGCCTGTCATCGGTGTGCCTGGCATCGTATTAATGTGATCTTTCAGCGCAACCAGACTACCCGCACCGACTTCTGGACGAAGCGAACCTGCAGCGTTGGTGCAGAACAACAATTCACAGCCCAACAACTTGAACGTGCGAATAGCATCAGTCATGACTGTCATTCCCCGGCCCTCATAAAAATGACCGCGACCTTTCATGCAGGCTACAGGCACACCAGAGAGCACTCCGAGGACCAACTCTCCTGCATGGCCATGTACGGTGCTCACCGGAAACCCCGGCAAATCGCTATAAGAAATGGCAACAGCATCTTCTATTTGTTCAGCTAACGCTCCCAGCCCCGATCCCAAAATAAACACCACGCGTGGGGTAAAATCTGGTTTATGTCGACGAATGATATCTGCGCAATACCACGGGTTTTGTGAAAAATGAGGTTGGGTCATGGAAAGTCCTTATAATATGCATTATTCGTAAGATATGAGTCGCATCTTTTTATAACAAGAAAAAGTCGCGAGTGACCAATACATTTTCCTGTGATATTCAATATGATTTTGAAATCGATCATATCGTTCCCCAGCAGAGAAATATAACGGCCGTATAATTTTCTTTGGAGGTTAACCAAAAGCTGATTATCAGGCAATCACTCACCTGATAATCAGTAAAATTAACTATTATTTTTCTGTGTTACCAATCAATGTTTCAAGCTCCGCAAATGAATGCGCCACCGTTGACGACCAGGTAATCATTAAATTCAAATAATCTGTCGCGAGCGCAGATTGATACTTTTGTTGCTTGCTACAATAAACAATCGATTGCTGTCCTAATGCATAGGCAATACCATTCATAATACCGGTGTCGACATTCGGCTCAAAGGTATCGGAATAAAAGATGGCCTGTCTGGATTTTCTTAAGTTATCAATATCAGTCGCAATATCATTCATATTGTCGCCAACGATGAAAGTCTTACCTGCACTAATGATCGCATCTTTGATTTTCTCCAGTAAGCCCCGAGAGGGTTCGGTATACATAAAGTTAGGATCAAGATAATAGTCATACTCAATCGGCAATGGCGTAATCGGTACAGCGGGAGTAATCGTCGTGCCGAAGTCGGCGATTAAATTTTGTTGAAGAATTTGCAACGCACGCTTGATGATATCGTTGGTTTGTTCACGATAGTTGCTGATGCTAGCATCGGAATCTGACACCGAAACCACTTTTGCCACATAATTCATCAGCTTACTGATAGGGTAAAACTCTGAAGAATTCCCCGCTGCCCATATAAGAAAGTCTGTCGTTACCAAGTGAACAGGCATCCCTAAAGCCCATGCATAGCCTACTTCCCATGCACAACCGGAATCATAGGTTCCACCATCGAAATAACCGATAACCCCAACACTATTGTCCATATTCGCGACATCATTAACAAAAATCTCTTCTTCACTGGAGGCACCGGCATCATCACGATATGGAAGAAAAGTATGGATCAGGGGCGGCAACAGCCCCTCGTCAATCCATTGATCAATGATATCATTTAAATTCAAAGCATCTAATCGCCAGGGTGCACAATAAACCCGACACTGGTTATACAATTGATTTGCCATAATATCCTCCTTTGCTAATCCTATAAAACATTATTAATTTTGATAAATTCCGTATCAGGCGAAATGACCGGATGTTGTCGGGTTACTGTTGTGTTTATATTTAAACAACACCATAAATGCGAGAGCCAGAACCAGTGAATATCCGGCAAATACCAGCCAAATGGTTGACCACTGTGGATTGCCATCCGTTGTTAAATAATCGACGACTTTACCACTGATAAAACCGCCCAGAATACAACCAAAACCATTGGCCATCATCAGGAAAACGCCCTGAGCGCTGTTACGAATCGATGGATCAACTTCTTGTTCAACAAATACCGAGCCAGATATATTGAAGAAGTCAAAAGCACAGCCATAAACAATCATCGAAAGAATTAACAGAATGGTACCGCCGAATGAAGGATCGCCATAAGCGAATAAACCAAAACGCAGCGTCCAGGCCACCATGCTCATCAGCATGACATTTTTGATACCGTATTTTTTCAGGAAAAAGGGAATGGCAAGAATGAAGCAGACTTCGGATATCTGAGAAATTGATAACAAAATAGAAGCATGAGTTACAACAACGCTATTGGCAAACTCTGGAACACTCTCAAAACTGTGGAGAAATGTATTACCAAACATCCCGGTAATTTGTAGTTCTGCCCCGAGCAGCATGGCAAAGATAAAGAAAATCGCCATTTTGCTGTTCTTAAACAGTGCAAATGCACGCAGTCCGAGCACGTCTATCATTCCTTGCGCCTGGTTAGATTTCGCCACTGGTACAGTCGGTAATGTCAACGTGAACAGGCTCAAGCCTAACGAAGCTGCCGCGCCGATATACAATTGCATATGACTTAATTCAAAACCTGCCAAACTCACCGCCCACATCGCGACAATAAATCCAATCGTGCCCCAAATACGGATTGGTGGAAATTCTGTCACAATATCCATCCCCGCAGTTTGTATGCGGTAATAGGAAATTGTATTACTCAAACCGAGCGTTGGCATATACACGAGAGAGTTAAGTAAAATGACAATGAACATTGCCGAAGGCGTGGTAACCGATGCAGCGACAAATAATGTTATCGCGCCAAATAAATGACAAGCGGCATATATCCATTTAGCACTAATCCATTTATCGGCCACGATACCAAATAACGTTGATGTTATTAATGCTGCAATACCCAAGGTACTATAGACTGCACCAATATCCTCGCCTTTAAAACGTAGCGTGATAAACATATAGGAACCGAATGTATTGAGCCAACTTCCCCACAAAAAGAATTGCAGAAATGAAAGTACTTTTAATTGTAGTTTTAGATTCACCATCTTCTCCTTCGACTTTGAGCCCCCTTTAAATAACCGGAAATTCATCACATTTACCAATACTTTTTACCACGGATATCAATTGCAATTTGATATCAATCCTGAAGACATTCAGATCGACACCCTATCATTACGTGATAATTATGTATTGGTTAGAGATGTCATAAATCTAATAAAATAGACATGCCAAATAATTACAGCATAAATATGTAAGCATATCACATTCATTAAATTTATTACTTAAGTGGAACATACTATGAAAAAACAGCTTCTTGCATTAAGCCTTGGTCTGGTTCCCATGGCTTTTCCGCAAATGTCTTATGCCGAGTTTAAAGGGGGCTTTGCTGACATTGGTCTGCATTATCTTGACTGGACATCCCGCACGACAGAGAAAACCAGTAATAAGTCCCATAAAGATGATTTTGGCTATCTGGAATTAGAAGGTGGTGCTAACTTTAGTTGGGGAGAAATGTACGGGTTCTTCGATTGGGAGAACTTCTATAATGGCCGACATTCAAAATCTGGCAGTGAACAACGTTATACTTTTAAAAGTACCAACCGCATTTATCTTGGTGATACAGGACTGAATCTTTATCTTCACGCTTACGGGACTTACGGTTCACCTGAACGTGTTAACTTCTATGATGATACATTCCTTTACGGGCTTGGATACAATTTTACGGGAAATGGTTACTGGTTTAAGCCATTCTTCGCGAAACGTTACACCGATCAAACCTATTATACCGGTGACAATGGCTATGTTTTGGGCTGGGTTGCCGGATACAGTTTCACGCTTGGTAGCGAAAAATTCAGCCTGACTAACTGGAATGAATACGAATTCGACCGCGACGCTACATATGCAGCAGGTAATGGCGGAAAAGAAGGTATAAACGGAGCAGTAGCGTTTTGGTGGAATGCGACACCGCATTTTACGGCAGGGATTCAATATCGCTACGCAGATAATAAACTGGGTGAAGCCTTCCTCCAGGATGGCATTATTTATTCAATAAAATATCAGTTCTAAACCTGCGTTGATAACACTAAAACGGCTACGGTCGTCAGCAATAATATTACAGCGGTCATCAAGCGCACTCATTGACCGCCCTGATTTGATTCGTTCGGATTTGCTTGCCCAACTCAGCCCGCCAGTCGAAGCGAGCCCCCACTCACTCTCCATTATCGCGCACAAATTGTTAAGCAATTCAGTTTTATTTATCAATCAGAAGAACGCACAATGAAAGCATCGTTCATCTGGAGTCTTTATGAAACTTTTTCGTATCCTCGATCCTTTCACCTTAACCCTGATCACGGTGGTGTTGCTGGCCTCTTTCTTTCCGGCCAGGGGTGATTTCGTTCCCTTCTTTGAAAATCTGACTACCGCAGCGATTGCTCTGCTGTTCTTTATGCACGGCGCGAAGTTATCGCGAGAAGCCATTATTGCAGGCGGTGGTCATTGGCGACTGCATTTATGGGTGATGTGTAGCACCTTCGTGCTGTTCCCAATTTTGGGCGTGCTGTTTGCCTGGTGGAAACCGGTAAATGTCGACCCGATGCTCTATTCCGGTTTTCTCTACTTGTGCATTCTTCCTGCTACCGTGCAGTCTGCAATCGCCTTCACGTCAATGGCGGGCGGTAACGTCGCGGCGGCGGTTTGTTCTGCGTCAGCATCCAGCCTGCTGGGGATTTTCCTTTCACCATTGCTGGTTGGTCTGGTGATGAATGTTCACGGTGCAGGGGGCAGCCTTGAGCAGGTCGGTAAAATTATGCTGCAACTGTTGCTGCCATTTGTGTTGGGGCATCTTTCCCGGCCGTGGATTGGTGACTGGGTGTCGCGTAATAAAAAATGGATTGCGAAAACTGACCAGACGTCCATTCTGTTGGTGGTTTATACGGCATTCAGCGAAGCCGTCGTTAACGGTATCTGGCACAAAGTTGGCTGGGGATCATTGCTGTTTATCGTGGTGGTCAGTTGCGTTCTTCTGGCTATCGTGATTGTAGTTAACGTCTTTATGGCACGCCGACTGGGCTTCAATAAGGCAGATGAAATTACTATCGTCTTTTGTGGTTCGAAAAAGAGTCTGGCAAATGGCATCCCGATGGCAAACATTCTGTTCCCCACATCGGGGATCGGTATGATGGTGCTGCCTCTGATGATTTTCCATCAGATCCAATTGATGGTCTGTGCGGTGCTGGCGCGTCGATACAAACGCCAGACCGAACAGTTACAGGCGCAGCAGGAAAGCAGCGCCGATAAAGCTTAAAGTGTGCGTTTCAGGGGCTGGACCAGTTGCGTCAGCCCCTCGGTTTTAATCAGCAGCGTGATTTGCATTAGCTCACCGAGCTTCCCTGCCGGGAACTCATCTTTGCGGGCAAACCACAGAAGATACTCCTCCGGCAGGTCGATTAAGCGACGCCCTTTGTATTTGCCAAACGGCATTATCGTATTGGCTATTTCAATCAGCTGCTCTTTTTCCATCTCAGCTACCCAGCAAACGCAGCATTTCCGCTTCGTCGATGACTTCAATGCCCAGTTCCTGCGCCTTCGCCAGTTTAGATCCTGCAGCTTCACCCGCTATCACCAGATCGGTTTTCTTCGACACGCTGCCCGCGACTTTCGCGCCCAGTTCGACCAGTCGAGCTTTAGCGTCATCACGCGACATCTGGCTTAAGCTGCCCGTAAGCACCACGGTTTTACCAGCAAACGGGCTGTCAATCTCTTCCGCGTTAATCACCACCGGCGCAGGCCAGTGAACGCCTTCCGCCAACAGCTCGCTGATGACATTGCGGTTGCTTTCTTCGGCAAAGAAGTTGTGAACGTGGGAGGCAACGACAATGCCAACATCAGGCACCTTTTGCAGCTCTTCAATCGAAGCGGCTTCCAGCGCTTCCAGCGTGCCAAAATATGCCGCCAGACCTGCTGCGGTGGCCTCGCCGACTTCACGGATGCCAAGTGCATAGAGGAAGCGAGCAAAGGTGGTTTCTTTCGCTTTTTCCAGCGCGTTAACCACGTTTTGTGCCGATTTTGGCCCCATACGCTCCAGTCCGGTCAGTTTGCCTGCGGTGAGTTTGAACAGATCCGCCGGAGTGTGGACATATTCTTTTTCAACCAGCTGATCGATGATTTTGTCGCCCATTCCGTCAACATCCATCGCACGGCGGGAAACAAAGTGTTTCAGCGACTCTTTACGCTGCGCACCGCAAATCAGGCCACCGGTACAACGGGCAACCGCTTCACCTTCCACACGCTCAACGTCAGAACCACATACCGGACAATGCGTCGGGAATACAACCTCACGGGTATCTTCCGGGCGTTCAGAAAGCACGACGTTAACCACCTGCGGGATCACGTCGCCAGCGCGGCGAATCACCACTTTATCGCCAATGCGTAAACCAAGACGTTCGATTTCATCCGCATTGTGTAAGGTTGCGTTACTCACCAGCACGCCAGCAACATGGACAGGTTCCAGACGCGCAACAGGCGTAATCGCGCCAGTACGCCCAACCTGAAACTCGACGTCACGCACAAAGGTCATCTGTTCCTGCGCCGGGAATTTAAACGCTACCGCCCAGCGCGGGGCACGCGCGACAAAGCCAAGCTGCTCCTGCTGTGCCAGTGAGTTGATCTTAATCACCACGCCGTCGATATCAAAGCCCAGCGTCGGGCGGTCTTCTTCTACTTTGTGGTAGAACGCCAGCACTTCTTCCGCCGATTCACAAAGCGTTACCCGATCGCTGACCGGCAAACCCCACTTTTTAAATTGCAGTAAACGGCCAAGATGAGTATCCGGCAGCTCGCCACCTTCCAGAACACCAACGCCATAGCAGAAAAAAGTGAGCGGTCGCTTCGCTGTAATACGCGGATCAAGCTGACGCAGTGAACCAGCTGCCGCATTACGTGGGTTAGCAAAAACTTTCCCGCCCGTGCGTCGCGCATCTTCGTTAATCTTTTCGAACCCCGCCTGCGGCAGGAACACTTCACCACGCACTTCCAGACGCGCCGGGATATTCTCTCCGTGTAGCTTCAGCGGAATGGCGCGAATAGTACGCACATTAGACGTGATATCTTCCCCGGTGGTGCCATCGCCACGCGTCGCGGCACTGACTAAAACACCATTTTCATACAGAATACTGACGGCAAGACCATCCAGCTTCAGCTCACAGCACCAGGTGACTTTCTCGTTGCTTTTCAGACGGTCCTGCACTCGTTTGTTGAAGGCAAGAAAGCTTTCTTCATCAAAAACGTTATCCAGCGACAGCATTGGCACTTCATGGCGGATCTGGCTGAAAGCCGCCAGCGGCGCAGCACCTACACGTTGGGTAGGCGAATCAGGCGTAATCAGTTCTGGATGTTTGGTTTCCAGCTCGCGCAGTTCGCGCATCAACCTGTCGTATTCAGCGTCGGGAATTTCCGGCGCATCCATCACATGATAAAGATATTCATGATGGCGAAGCGTCGTTCGCAGTTCTGTCAGTTGTTGTTCGATTGATTCCATATCGCACCATCAATGCTAAAAACCCCCGACAAGCGGGGGTTCGAAAAGGAGTTAATTTGCCTTAAGTGTATCAGGCGTTGGCGTCTTTGACTTCGCGGATGATGTCCTGGTACTCGCGCAATTTCTGCGGAGTCATCATACGGCGCTGATCGTCAAGCACTACACCGCCCACTTCATCGGCAATATGCTGCGCAGATTGCAGCATCAGCTTGAAGTTCTGCAGCTCGTCACCGTAAGACGGTACCTGCATAAAGATAGTGACACCCGGAGTAGTGAAATCCTTCATTTCAGGATCAAAGGTTCCCGGTTTCACCATATTCGCCAGGCTAAATAACGCCGGGCCGCTGCCATCCGGGCTAAGATGACGATGGTAAATATTCATATCGCCAAAAATGAAGCCCGCTTGTTGAATGCTGTTAAGAAGCAGTTCACCGTTTAGCTCGCTACCGTGATGCGCCGCGACGTTCATGATAATCACCGCTTCTTTGCGCTTCGGTTTATCCATAACTGGAGCCGGTTCCGCTACAGGCTCAGGCTGTGGTGCCGCTACAGGCTCTGCAGGCTGGAAAGCCTGTTGTGCCGGTTGCGGTGCTGAATGCACTGGCTGCGGCGCTGATGCGACCTGTGGCGAAACTGGCTGCTGCAACGGCTGTTCAGGCTGCGGCTGATAGGCAGGCTGCTGCACGGGTTGCTGCACCGGCTGCGCTGGACGCGGAGCATGTTGCGGCGGTACCTGCGCTTCAGGCGGCTGCTGGACCGGTTGACGCGGCTGCGCAGACGCATAAGGCGGTTGGTACTGGTGTTGCGGCGACGGACGAGCAGCCTCATGCTCCTGGGCGTTAGCCGGGGCATGATTCACGCGGTGAACTCGAACCTCACCAACGCCCTCATCATCTTCGACATCCTCGTCATAAGAATCGTCGTCACGTTTTGACTTCATTCGTTTTAATGGCCGATCGCGGAACATAGAAGATCGTTCTTTACGGCTGGTCCAGAAACCATGTACCAGTAAAGCGATTATGGCGATCGCGCCAACAATGATTAATATCAGACGCAAATCCTGCATCATTATATTCTCTGTTGTTCTAACACCTTGCCACCACGGCAAACATTTACTCACTAAGAGTATTTGCCGATTACCTCAAGTGCAAGTGCACTATTAACTTTCACAGCACAAAGATAGATGAAATCGTGCTTTTTGCTGTTTTTTCGAACATATCCTAACTGTCCATTGCGCAATTACCCGGTAAAATACGCAGAATTTTCCTGGGATTGGTCAAAAGGAGCTCATCCTGATTATGGTTTCATCATTCACATCTGCCCCACGCAGCGGTTTTTACTATTTTGCGCAAGGCTGGAAGCTCGTCTCGCAACCTGGGATTCGGCGTTTCGTTATTTTACCGCTGCTGGTCAATATTTTGTTGATGGGGGGCGCATTCTGGTGGCTATTTACGCAGCTCGATGTCTGGATCCCGACGCTCATGAGTTATGTTCCGGACTGGTTACAATGGCTGAGCTATCTGTTGTGGCCTCTGGCAGTCATCTCCGTGCTGTTAGTGTTTGGCTATTTCTTCTCAACGATTGCTAACTGGATTGCCGCTCCGTTCAACGGTTTATTGGCTGAACAACTGGAAGCACGATTGACTGGCGCTACACCGCCAGATACCGGGATTTTCGGTATCATGAAAGATGTGCCGCGAATCATGAAACGCGAATGGCAAAAATTTGCCTGGTATCTGCCGCGCGCAATTGTATTGCTAATTCTTTACTTCATCCCTGGTATTGGGCAAACCGTCGCGCCGGTACTATGGTTCCTGTTTAGCGCCTGGATGTTAGCCATCCAGTATTGCGATTACCCCTTCGATAACCACAAAGTGCCGTTTAAAGAGATGCGCATCGCCCTGCGCACACGCAAAATCACCAATATGCAGTTTGGTGCTTTAACCAGCCTGTTTACGATGATCCCGCTGCTTAATCTGTTCATTATGCCCGTTGCCGTTTGTGGCGCGACGGCGATGTGGGTCGATTGCTATCGCGATAAACACGCCATGTGGCGGTAACAATCTACCGGTTATTTTGTAAACCGTTTGTATGAAACAGGGGTGGCTTATGCCGCCCCTTATTCCATCTTGCATGTCATTATTTCCCTTCTGCATATAGATATGCTAAATCCTTACTTCCGCATATTCTCTGAGCGGGTATGCTACCTGTTGTATCCCAATTTCATACAGTTAAGGACAGGCCATGAGTAAGATTTTTGAAGATAACTCGCTGACTATCGGTCACACGCCGCTGGTTCGCCTGAATCGCATCGGTAACGGACGCATTCTGGCGAAGGTGGAATCTCGTAACCCCAGCTTCAGCGTTAAGTGCCGTATCGGTGCCAACATGATTTGGGATGCCGAAAAGCGCGGCGTGCTGAAACCAGGCGTTGAACTGGTTGAACCGACCAGCGGTAATACCGGGATTGCACTGGCCTATGTCGCTGCCGCTCGCGGTTACAAACTCACCCTGACCATGCCAGAAACCATGAGTATTGAACGCCGCAAGCTGCTGAAAGCGTTAGGTGCAAACCTGGTGCTGACCGAAGGTGCTAAAGGCATGAAAGGCGCAATCCAAAAAGCAGAAGAAATTGTCGCCAGCAATCCAGAGAAATACCTGCTGCTGCAACAATTCAGCAATCCGGCAAACCCTGAAATTCACGAAAAAACCACCGGTCCGGAGATCTGGGAAGATACCGACGGTCAGGTTGATGTATTTATTGCTGGCGTTGGGACTGGCGGTACGCTGACTGGCGTCAGCCGCTACATTAAAGGCACCAAAGGCAAGACCGATCTTATCTCTGTCGCCGTTGAGCCAACCGATTCTCCAGTTATCGCCCAGGCGCTGGCAGGTGAAGAGATTAAACCTGGCCCGCATAAAATTCAGGGTATTGGCGCTGGTTTTATCCCGGCTAACCTCGATCTCAAGCTGGTCGACAAAGTCATTGGCATCACCAATGAAGAAGCCATTTCTACCGCACGTCGTCTGATGGAAGAAGAAGGTATTCTTGCTGGTATCTCTTCTGGAGCAGCTGTTGCCGCGGCGTTGAAACTACAAGAAGATGAAAGCTTTACCAACAAGAATATTGTGGTTATTCTACCATCATCGGGTGAGCGTTATTTAAGCACCGCATTGTTTGCCGATCTCTTCACTGAGAAAGAACAGCAACAGTAATGCCAGCTTGTTAAAAATGCGTAAAAAAGCACCTTTTCAGGTGCTTTTTTGTGGCCTGCTTCAAACTTTCGCCCCTCCTGGCATTGATTCAGCCTGTCGGAACTGGTATTTAACCAGACTAATTATTTTGATGCGCGAAATTAATCGTTACAGGAAAAGCCAAAGCTGAATCGATTTTATGATTTGGTTCAATTCTTCCTTTAGCGGCATAATGTTTAATGACGTACGAAACGTCAGCGGTCAACACCCGCCAGCAATGGACTGTATTGCGCTCTTCGTGTGTCGCGTCTGTTAAAAACTGGCGCTAACAATACAGGCTAAAGTCGAACCGCCAGGCTAGACTTTAGTTCCACAACACTAAACCTATAAGTTGGGGAAATACAATGTTCCAGCAAGAAGTTACCATTACCGCTCCGAACGGTCTGCACACCCGCCCTGCTGCCCAGTTTGTAAAAGAAGCTAAGGGCTTCACTTCTGAAATTACTGTGACTTCCAACGGCAAAAGCGCCAGCGCGAAAAGCCTGTTTAAACTGCAGACTCTGGGCCTGACTCAAGGTACCGTTGTGACTATCTCCGCAGAAGGCGAAGACGAGCAGAAAGCGGTTGAACATCTGGTTAAACTGATGGCGGAACTCGAGTAATTTCCCGGGTTCTTTTAAAAATCAGTCACAAGTAAGGTAGGGTTATGATTTCAGGCATTTTAGCATCCCCGGGTATCGCTTTCGGTAAAGCTCTGCTTCTGAAAGAAGACGAAATTGTCATTGACCGGAAAAAAATTTCTGCCGACCAGGTTGATCAGGAAGTTGAACGTTTTCTGAGCGGTCGTGCCAAGGCATCAGCCCAGCTGGAAACGATCAAAACGAAAGCTGGTGAAACGTTCGGTGAAGAAAAAGAAGCCATCTTTGAAGGGCATATTATGCTGCTCGAAGATGAGGAGCTGGAGCAGGAAATCATAGCCCTGATTAAAGATAAGCACATGACAGCTGACGCAGCTGCTCATGAAGTTATCGAAGGTCAGGCTTCTGCCCTGGAAGAGCTGGATGATGAATACCTGAAAGAACGTGCGGCTGACGTACGTGATATCGGTAAGCGCCTGCTGCGCAACATCCTGGGCCTGAAGATTATCGACCTGAGCGCCATTCAGGATGAAGTCATTCTGGTTGCCGCTGACCTGACGCCGTCCGAAACCGCACAGCTGAACCTGAAGAAGGTGCTGGGTTTCATCACCGACGCGGGTGGCCGTACTTCCCACACCTCTATCATGGCGCGTTCTCTGGAACTGCCTGCTATCGTGGGTACCGGTAGCGTCACCTCTCAGGTGAAAAATGACGACTATCTGATTCTGGATGCCGTAAATAATCAGGTTTACGTCAATCCAACCAACGAAGTTATTGATAAAATGCGCGCTGTTCAGGAGCAAGTGGCTTCTGAAAAAGCAGAGCTTGCTAAACTGAAAGATCTGCCAGCTATTACGCTGGACGGTCACCAGGTAGAAGTGTGCGCTAACATTGGTACGGTTCGTGACGTTGAAGGTGCAGAGCGTAACGGCGCTGAAGGCGTTGGTCTGTATCGTACTGAGTTCCTGTTCATGGACCGCGACGCGCTGCCCACTGAAGAAGAACAGTTTGCTGCTTACAAAGCAGTGGCTGAAGCGTGTGGCTCGCAGGCGGTTATCGTTCGTACCATGGACATCGGCGGCGACAAAGAGCTGCCATACATGAACTTCCCGAAAGAAGAGAACCCGTTCCTCGGCTGGCGCGCTATCCGTATCGCAATGGATCGTAAAGAGATCCTGCGCGATCAGCTCCGCGCTATCCTGCGTGCCTCGGCTTTCGGTAAATTGCGCATTATGTTCCCGATGATCATCTCTGTTGAAGAAGTGCGTGCACTGCGCAAAGAGATCGAAATCTACAAACAGGAACTGCGCGACGAAGGTAAAGCGTTTGACGAGTCAATTGAAATCGGCGTAATGGTGGAAACACCGGCTGCCGCAACAATTGCACGTCATTTAGCCAAAGAAGTTGATTTCTTTAGTATCGGCACCAATGATTTAACGCAGTACACTCTGGCAGTTGACCGTGGTAATGATATGATTTCACACCTTTACCAGCCAATGTCACCGTCCGTGCTGAACTTGATCAAGCAAGTTATTGATGCTTCTCATGCTGAAGGCAAATGGACTGGCATGTGTGGTGAGCTTGCTGGCGATGAACGTGCTACACTTCTGTTGCTGGGGATGGGTCTGGACGAATTCTCTATGAGCGCCATTTCTATCCCGCGCATTAAGAAGATTATCCGTAACACGAACTTCGAAGATGCGAAGGTGTTAGCAGAGCAGGCTCTTGCTCAACCGACAACGGACGAGTTAATGACGCTGGTTAACAAGTTCATTGAAGAAAAAACAATCTGCTAATCCACGAGATGCGGCCCAATTTACTGCTTAGGAGAAGATCATGGGTTTGTTCGATAAACTGAAATCTCTGGTTTCCGACGACAAGAAGGATACCGGAACTATTGAGATCATTGCTCCGCTCTCTGGCGAGATCGTCAATATCGAAGACGTGCCGGATGTCGTTTTTGCGGAAAAAATCGTTGGTGATGGCATTGCTATCAAACCAACTGGAAACAAAATGGTCGCGCCTGTAGACGGCACCATTGGTAAAATCTTTGAAACCAACCACGCGTTCTCTATCGAATCTGATAGCGGCGTTGAACTGTTCGTCCACTTCGGTATCGACACCGTTGAACTGAAAGGCGAAGGCTTCAAGCGTATTGCTGAAGAAGGTCAGCGCGTGAAAGTTGGCGATACTGTCATTGAATTTGATCTGCCGCTGCTGGAAGAGAAAGCCAAGTCTACCCTGACTCCGGTTGTTATCTCCAACATGGACGAAATCAAAGAACTGATCAAACTGTCCGGTAGCGTAACCGTGGGTGAAACCCCGGTTATCCGCATCAAGAAGTAATTCTTGCCGCAGTGAAAAATGGCGCCCATCGGCGTAATGCCAGTCAGTTAAGCAACTGACTGGCTCTTTTTCGGGGCTGTGGGGTATTT
>OCAO01000389.1_pt1 | contig 17008 bp, 15 predicted proteins | sample 1477151 | NCBI WGS metagenome assembly OCAO01 (sample SAMEA2580298, study PRJEB22360) | human gut metagenome | biome: human gut; feature: human-associated habitat; material: faeces | place: Denmark | collected 2008/2010 | reverse complement strand
TTATAGCTTAAGCTTTTTAGAACCACCTGTATAACAGGTGGTTTTCTTGTTACAATCAAAAAAAGGACACTCAGGTCCTTTTTGCTCACTTCAGAAGCATTCATTCAGTCATTCAACCTTTTCATATCCTTCAGTAGTTCTTCCAGCTTCTCTTCCATTGTATCATCCGAAAACTGGCAGGTACCGACAACACGGTGACCGCCACCGCCATATTTCAGCATCAATGCCCCGACATCAATCGTACAGGTTCTGTTCAGTATACTGTAGCCAACAGCTGCAGAACAGCCCTTCCCACCCTTACCGTTCACAATCCACACAGAGATATTGGCATCTGGATACAGACTGTAAATCAGAAATCGATTTCCGGTATAAATAGGATTTACACCTCGCAGATCTGAGATGATAATCCTGTTTTCGACGGTTGTATGTGCCTTCAACATGTCGATAAATTTATCGTTCTGTCCAATACAGTTCAATTCTCTCTCTGACATCTGCTTCTGCCATAATTTCATGGATATCCTTTGTCCTGCACCAGTCAATCATTTCTTCCATTAAAGCATAATTGCTGATTCTGAAATCATGAAACCGTCCCAAACCGGTGCGGGGATCCATGATAAAACCGAGCAGAATCCAGTCATTGGGATGCAGCACCTCCTCTATGCTTAGATTGGCGCTGTCCACCTTATCCACTGCTTCCAGTAAATCATCATATCCTGGAAACCGTTCTCTGCCGCCATAATAATCATATATGATATGCGCACAGCTTGGAGATGTTCGACTCTCTCCCCTGTATTTTCCTTTGTATGCATTTCGTTCCTCTTCACTGGAATGGTGATCAAACCACAGACCGCAGCCTTCCACAAACGGTACGTTCGCAAGACAGTCCTCCCTCGTAACCTCAACCAGACCATCCTGCAAGTCCTTTGGATGTACAAATTCCAATGATCGATAACGCCTGCTTCCTTCAGAAACACGGCACACGCCAATCCATCGAAATCCGACCTTGTTAATAACCTCATGTGAGCTCCTCCTTTGATATATACCATCAGTTTACCACTTAAGATAGGCACAAACAAGAGAAACCCCTTTCAACAAGGTCTTCTTTTCCGAAAACAAATCTTTTTCAGGAGATATGCTATTCTGATAGCATCTACATCGATTTCTGAAAGCGGGAACGATAAAAAAGCAGCAGGAGCATATCCTATAAATCCATGGATAAGCGGTTATTCTATCACCCACAGACTACCATGAGAATCTGCCTGTTAAGCTGTTTTCTTTTCCCCAGCATCAAAAGACAGCATCCGCACTGTGCTGTCTTTTTGTGACATGAAATAATAAAGTTCTTATCTATATGAAGTCTTTATCAATCTCTTTCGTATATTCAATTTTTCTTTACCGGAAATGCTTCAGCAGTATCTTCTCTGCCTCTGCACTCCACAATCCCCTGTTTTTCTTACATACAGCATCCAGCTCCTTAAAGAACGGATCCTGTTCTCCCAGCTTAGCGAAATCATCGATAGCCGTCATTGGCATATTGATGTGTGTGTAAACAAGCTTTTTACCACCGGAAACATCCGGCAGATTCTTTGTTGTTTCCACTACGGAATCCAAGCCTCCGACATGAGTGATCATGACCGCAGATTTGATCAGCCCCTGTGCCTCTTTTTCAATCGCTTCCTTCATATCATCAATCGTTCCACCGGTGGAACCGATAATTTTACTTCTGGAATAATGGCAGTCATACAGATTGATCATGGATGAGAATTTCATATCTGTCGGTCCGGCAAACAGATTCATACAGCCGTCATATGCCATGATACTGTTTCCCATTTCACAAACCGCACGGTTTGGAATATACACAAAGACATCATCATAGCCTTTTCCTTCAGTCAGTGCCATGAGCTCCTTTACCTGATCCTGCATAGTGGCAGTATTTACATATATAAGCTCCACTCCATGCGCTGCCGCTTCTTCCTCGCTGATGACTTCTCTTGCACGATTGATACGATCATCATTGATTTCTGTAACAACGATACGCTTTGGTTTATTCTCAAAGGTAAGTCCATAGCTGATTGCCCCCAGTCCCATCGGTCCACAGCCGCCAAGGATAATGATATTACCGCCTTTTTTGGTTCCCATCACATGCTGATAGGTGCCTGGTACCGTATGGTAATTGGTATGGTAGCCACCGATTACACAGCTGACAGGCTCTGCCACACTGCTTGCGAAATAGCCGTCCCCTTCAAATGTCCAAAGACATCCTGCTTCAATGATATCATTTGGGAAGATACAGTACTGCGTATCGCCACCGCACCACGCATAGGAATATCCCGGACTTTCCATCTGTCCCGGAATAGCCGGCTGCTGTGCAAACTTCTGACCCGGCTGAAAATTATCCTGCCATTTCTTTCCTACCTGCACAATATCCCCCGCAAACTCATGTCCGATAATAATCGGATGATCCGCCACATCATTGGGAACACGCTTATGATTGGCCCCCTGCTTTACTGTTTTCCATGTAGACATACAGATGCTGTCACTGACAACCTTTACCAGAATCTCATCATCCTTTATTTCCGGTAATTCAAATTCATCCAGACGGATATCATCAACGCCATACAGGCGTACTGCTTTTGTTTTCATATCAATTTTCCTCCAGTTTCTTGATTGTGACCTGCTTCATCAGCTTTTCGACAACTGCCTTTTCCGCAGGCTGTGTTCCCTTCGTCATAACAGCTCCCGCACTGCAGGCAACTGCAAGAGCGATCAGCTGTTCCATTGGAGTATCCTGTTCCAGCGCATAGGCGATGGCAGCCACCATGGCATCCCCTGCACCGACACTGGAATGTGCCTGAATGTGCAAAGCCTCTGCCTGATAGATTCCCTCATGGCTCAGAAAGATACTGCCTTGCTTTCCCATGGATACGACAACAAGACGGCATTCCTCATTCAGCAGTGTTTTCGCGAGTGAAATCATTTCCTCATTCGAACAGTCCTGTGAAACACCGAAGTAAGTCGCAAGCTCGTATTTATTCGGTTTGATCACATACGGCTTTGCCTGTATCCCCTGGGCAAACAGCTCCCCATCCGCATCCAGTATCACACGGGCTCCCTGCTGCTTTACAAGTTCAATCAGCTCACGATAAATATCCTTACGAACCTGTGCAGATACATTTCCACTCAAAACCACGAAATCATTCGGATGCAGGAGCGACAGAATTTTATCCTTCAGCTGCTTGATTTCCGTTTCCGTGATAACAGGTCCTGCTTCATTTAATTCGGTAAGCTCCATTTCATGATCCAGTACCTTCAGATTGGTCCGTGTCATACCTTCCACCCATACAAAATCATTATCAATAGCAAGCCCGTTTAAAACCTTCCGGATATATTCACCGGCTGAGCCTGCCAGAAATCCTGTCGCAACACTTTTTCCCTGCAAAGCATATATGGTTTTGGATACATTGATGCCCTTCCCCCCCGCATCCTGCATAACATTGCGCAGTCGATTCAGTCCACCGGGAATCAGTTCATCCACCTCTGCTGTTTTATCAATTGCCGGATTAAAGGTTACCGTAAGTATCATGCCGCATCACCTGCCAGAATCTCATACACGGTATCAACATCGCCAGCGACAACCTTTTCGACCATTTCCATTTCTCCAAGCTTCTCTGCAATATTGGCAAGGATCGCCATATGATCATCATTTTTAGCGGCAATGCCAATCACAATCCGTACTCTGCCATCCGCCCACCTGATGCCATCCGGATAAATCATCACAGCAATCCCTGTCTTTTTAACACAGTCCTTTACCTCATATTCCCCATGGGGAATCGCAATGTCGTTTCCGATATAGGTTGTCAGTGAGTGATCGCGGTTCAGCATGCCCTGAATATAGCCTTCGTCGATATATCCCGCACCCTGTAACAGTTTTCCCATAGCCACGATGGCTTCATCACTGTTATCTGCACGGCAGTTAAGCAGAATGTTGCTCTTTTCCAGTATGTTGTTTTTCTTCTCTTCCTTTTTCTTTCTGAATATCATAATATCCTCCACTATGTTTTCGTATTCTTCATCGTTCATAAACCCCTGTACACTGTAGTAACGTACAGTAGGAAACTGCTTCTGTATCCGCTGTGCAAAGTTATGATGGGATATCAGAATTTCTGCATCCGGTGCCACTTCATCAATCGCACAGTTTTTCACACGGCAGCTGATGCCATGTGCCTTCAGCTTTTTCTGCAGCTGACCTGCGGCCATTGCGCTGCTTCCCATGCCTGCATCACATACAAAACAGATATGCAGGTCCTCCAGAACCGCGCGTTCTTTATGTTTATGAAATAAGCCCATCACAGTCTCCTTTCTATAATGCAACCGCTGTATCCATGTACTCCATGATCAGCTGACTCAGTGCCTCTTCTATTCGTTCGATATCCTGTGTACAGACGGCTTCCAGCAGCGTTTCAGATTCCACAAGACCTCTGGAGAACAGGGACAACAGCTCCTTCCGAACCCTGCCGGCCTGTGTATTCACAAGCATAACTACGGCAAATTTCAGATTCTTCGCCTCTGCGCTCCATGCATGCCTGGGATATTGAAGAAGAATTTCCATCGTATCCACTGCACTGGTTGCGGCATGCAGCAGGGCAAATTGCAAATCCTGCATAATCACCGGCCCCATGCTCTCACGCTTTTGTAGATCGGCACGTATCTGCTCAACTGCGGCTGCATTCTTTCCGATATATTCTGCACTTTCAATCAGGAGCTGGGACAGTGTGTCACTGTCGCTGATATGCAGCCGGATGTGGTCCAACAGAAGCAGACTTTCCTCACTGATGGTATGCAGCAGGCGCAGCTGTTCGCGAAATTCACTGACTGGCTGCACTGCTTTTTGAATCGGCTCACTCAGCTCCTGACGGCAGGTAAGTGCCGTTCGTATATTGTGAATATCCTGCTGATTCAGCAGCGGTGTTACGACAATCACTTCCCGGTCCGCAACATCCAGCGAGAAGGTGGAAACCAGCAGCTCTGCATCGTCATATGCATGGCGCTGGACATCCTCCATGGAAAATATCTGCAGCCTTACATCCGGATGAAAGCTTTTCTGAATACGCGCGGACAGCATGGCGCTGACACCGATTCCACTCGCACACACAACACCGATGGGAATCACACGGCGATGAATTGCGGTATGCTGCATACGCTCCAGTGATGCCCCGATATGCATGGTGATAAAGCCTGTTTCATCCGCACTGATTGACACGCCGCAGTAATTTTCAAGAACACGGCATGCCTGCTTCGTCTGTTCATATAATTCCCGGTATTCCGTTTGTATCTGCGAAAGCAGTGGATTATAGATGGGCAGATCATGCTGCAGACGGGTGATCGTCGGTGACAGATGTGTCAACAGCCCCTGAAAGAGCTCCTCATCCTCCAAAAGAAGATAGCGTTTTTCCTCATCATAGGTCTGCAGCATGGCATACAGAACATCGCGGAGCTGCCGTGCCGGTTCATCCTGCAGACTGTCGTATTCGACCCTGCTGATTTTAGCTCCCCGGATATGCAGTGCGATAAATGCAATTTCCACATCGGGTATATCGATATCAAATTCCAGCTCCAGAACATGTGCCATCTGCTGTGCCTGCTGATAGCTGGCATCCTCCTGCACCATGGCTACAACATCACCGCCATCCTTCAGCTCCTCGTTTTTCAGGATGCGTTCGATAGCAATCACCAGATGCATAATCAGACCGATATAGGATGCCTGTGCATAGCGGTCCAGATTCAGCTCATGCTGATTTGTTTGAAACACGTCCAGAATCCGCTTCAGAATATCCTGATTCAGCATATTCAGAATACCTGCGTCCTGATGGAGAAATATCTCGGTAAGCAGTGTCTGGGAATCCAGAAAATTCACACTTTCATAGCTTTCCTTGCTCTGTAAATCCTCCTGCAGAAGCTGTGTCATCGCTTTTCGCAGGACAGCCTCCTCCCCCTGAACACCCACACCGACGCCCGGCTTGCGAATCAGAGACAGATCATGCTGTCGAAACCACGGCTCTATACTGTCCAGATCATTGGATATGGTAGCTTCACTCACCTGAAACAATGCGCCGTAATGCAAAAGCTTTTGAACCTCATCACTTCGCAGCAGCTCGAATATCAAAAGGTGCTGGCGTTCCTCCTTATTCAGATACTGAATCTGCTCGGTATTCAGCTCCTGACGAAGCGCCTCCTTATCCTCATACGAGCCCTCCATATGAATCCCCATACCGGCCTTCGATACCAGACGGACATGATATTCCTTTAATTCATCATCGATATGCCGAAGCTCCCGAAAGATGGTTCTTGAGCTTGTTTTCAGCCGTTTGGCAAGCTCCTCCACCTTGACATACCCGTCTGTTTCTATGATTATTTGTAATATTTTCTTTAACCGTGACGAATAGATCATGCCCTTCGGATAGCTCATAGCAATCAATTCCTTTCTTATAACGGATATACTTGTCAGTGATATACCGGTGTTATATTATTTTGTAAGCTGTGCTACGATTTCATCGTACTCCTTCCCGCCCATGAAATTGGTGATTGGGAAGATCAAAGCGTTTGGACAACGGGTTTCAGCCCGCTCCACCAGGGATTTATGCGTAACAATAACCTGGGTATCCTTTGGAACATCATCCAGCGCGAAATGCTCAACCGTTACCTTCATTCCCGCCGCATTGAGCTTCTTTGTCAGGGTTGTTGCCCCCATGGCACTGCTTCCCATTCCGGCATCACATGCAAATACGATTTTGCTTACAGTACCCGCAGGCTTTGCACCCTTGGCTTCACTTTTCATGGAGCTGACGGCGGCACTTGCTTCTTCCAGGGCATTGTCGTCTGTGTTTTTATTACTGAATTTCAGGATGAAGGCTGCAATCACAAAGGATACGGCAGCTGCAACGATTACACTCAGAATCACACCGATATAGCTGTCCTTCGCACACATTCCCAAAATTGCGATGATGCTTCCCGGAGATGCGGCAGATACCAGACCGGAGTTGAAGATACTGTTGATAAAGACACCGGACATACCGCCTGCCATCACCGCCAGAACAGTCAGCGGATTCATCAGTACATAGGGGAAGTAAATTTCATGTATACCGCCAAGGAAATGAATGATGACTGCACTTGGCGCACTGCTTCTTGCAGCTCCCTTTCCAAAGAAGCTATAAGCAAGCAGCAGTCCCAAACCAGGACCCGGGTTAGCTTCAATCAGGAAGAAAATCGATTTTCCTGCTTCCGCAACCTGGTCCATTCCCAGTGGTGTGAAGACACCGTGATTGATTGCATTATTGAGGAATAAAATCTTCGCAGGCTCCACAAACAGAGACGTCAGCGGCAGAAGACTGCGTTTCACCAGGAAGTCAACACAGATTACCAGAACATCCTTGATACCGACACAAAGCGGTTCGATTGCAAGGCATCCGAAGACAGCAAGCAGTGCACCAAGAATTCCTGCCGAGAAGTTATTGACCAGCATTTCAAAGCCTGCCGGTATTTTCCCCGCAAACAAACCATCCACCTTCTTCATGAGCCAGCCGCCCAATGGACCGGCAATCATGGCACCGATAAACATCGGATCCTCTGTTCCCGCCAGAATACCGATGGCAGCGGCAGCTCCTACCACACCGCTCCGCACATCATAAACCATTTTACCTCCGGTATAGGCAATCAGTGTCGGCAGCAGGAAGCGCTGCATTGGCGCAACCATCTGTGCCAGTGTTTCATTCGGCATCCAGCCGGTTGGAATAAACAAAGCAGTGATAAATCCCCAGGCGATGAATACTGCGATGTTCGGCATGACCATTACACTCAGGAAGCGGCCAAACCTCTGTACGTTTTCTTTCATAAATAGTTCCCTTCTTTCTGTAAACCTTTCCTCTTTACACTTACAGTATAAAAGGGGGAGAGGGGAAAAACAACGAAATGAAATTCATGTTTGGCACACCCTTGTATGACAATTTTTAACATTTTAAAATAAGCCTGTATTTACCGTGTTTTCATGAATTTTATTATAGTTATTATACTATGAAAACGCTATCCTGAATAGTATTGACAAGATAAACATGTTCCAACTTTATCACTTATTTACTACTGTCTGCAGTTCTTATATATACTTAAAACAACTAGATTTCTCCTAGATTGTTAAAAAAGACGCATTCCGCGTCTTTTCCAGATATGTAAGTTATCTTATATCATGCAATCGGTTCACTGTATACCCCAAGCTCTTCTCCGCTTTCCTGTACTATCTGCACATCCAGCTTCTTCATTTCATGATGAATAAAGAAGAAAATGATGACAGCACTCGTGATATCCGCAATCGGTCCGGCATACAGGATACCGTCCAGCCCGAAATGCAGCGGCAGAAGGAGAATCAGCGGTATCAGCAGTACGAGCTGTCGCAGAGAAGACAGTATGCTTGCCTTCATCGGCTGTCCGGTCGCCTGGAAATAGGAGGTGGAGGTTACCTGAAAGCCTGCGCAGAATACTCCCAGATCAAAGATACGCATCGCCTTGATTGCGAATTCTGTAAAATTGGCATCTGCACTACCAAACAGCATCAGAATGATATGCGGAATCAGCATAAACATCGCCCAGCCTACCGTTGTGACAGCTGTTGCGATATTGCTTGCGAGCCGATAGCATCGCTTGATACGCTTCGGCTGATTCGCTCCTCTGTTAAAGCCCAAAATCGGCTGTGCACCGATACCGATACCGATACAGATGGATACGATGATCATGGATATCTTCATGACGATGCCCATTGCGGAAAGTGCAACATCCCCAGTGACGCTTGTCTGATTTCCATAATATACCAGCGAATTATTCATGGCAATCTGCAGAATTGTCGAGGACAGCTGTGTGATACAGCTGGAGATTCCCAGAGAAAACGCCATTTTACAAATGGTTGGGTTCAACCGCGTATGTGTCAGACGCAGGCGCATATTTCCCTTTCGCGTAAAATAATACAGCAGGATTATTGTTGCGATAATCTGTGAGGTGATGGTCGCAATCGCAGCTCCCTGCACACCCCAGTGAAATACAAATATATAAATCGGGTCCAGAACACAGTTTAACAATGCCCCTGCGACCATGCTGTACATGGCAACATTCGGGCTGCCATCACAACGCGCCATATTGCTGAGACCGATACCGAGCAGATTAAAAACCGTACCAAGCAGTATGATGCTCGCATAATCCTTCGCATACCCCATATTCTTCGGCGTTGCACCGAAAATTGTCAGAATCGGATCCAGAAAAACCAAACCGATCACGGTCAGTACAATCCCGATTCCCACCAGCAGAATAAATACATTTCCCAGTGTATTCTCCGCTTCCTCTTCCTTCTTTTCCCCCAGCTTGATTGCCGCATAGGCACTTCCGCCTGCACCCAGCATGGTTCCTACCGCCAGTATAATCGTAACAATAGGAAATGCAACCGTTGTAGCCGCATTCCCCAGATAGCCTACTCCCTGTCCGATGAATATCTGATCCACGATATTATATACTGCATTCACCAGCATGGAAATCACAGACGGGATGGCAAATTTCATCAGCAGTCTGCCAATCGGCTGATATCCCAGCGGATTCTTTGTTCTTATTTCCTTCATGGTCTGTTCCATAATTCTGCACTCCCTTTCATCGTTTTATGTACGCTGCTGCATTTCCTGCAATTTCATCCAGCAGCCTTTCTGCCTGTTCCTTTTCATCCGCCTGCAGGGTACGGCAAAGGATTGCATTCCATTCCAGAAGCATACCTTGTATCACCGGTACCAGCTGCTCTCCCTGCCCTGTCAGGTACAGCTGCACGCTTCTTCGGTCACTGCTTCTTGTTTCCCGCCGCAGATAGCCGAGCTCCTCCAGCTTCTTTACGGCTCTGGCACAGGTTCCCTTATCGAAGCTTCCGGTTTCCGCCAGCTCAAACTGACTGATTCCCGGCTGTTCATAAATTCGCATCAGAAAAAACTGCTGGCCGCAGCCAATTTGATACGGCGCCAGCGTTTCATCGAAAAAGGCCTGTGAGCTGCGATATACGATGGAAGCATTTTTACTGATATGTGCCATTGTCCTACCTCTCATAAAAAACAACTACCTTAGTATAGCAGACAATAGTTGCGCATGCAACTATTTATATAAAATATTACCAATCCGATAAGCAGGGCTTTTCCACAAGCTGACACATGCCGAAAAAGAAAAAACCGCATGGCTTCATGCGGCTGATGCTGTCTGCTGTTCTCTTGCGATGACCTTGCGAATAAGCTTCAGAATATATCGCCCCGTCGCTACATCCTCATGATATGGTGAAAGATTGGGACGTATGATGTCCCTGGAAACATACCCGTATACCCTGGTATCATCCTTCAGCTTCACTTCAATGCAAACCCGAAGCTCCTGATTTTCACTTGCCAGGATCCCATTGATTGTAAACAGATTGGCAAGCTGAGATACCGAGCTTTTCTTGTAATACTGATTTTTCAATGAACAGCTGCTGATTTCCCGGTAGGGTATGACCTTCTCCTCATCCATCAGAAAACGTAACTGCTTATGCTCCTTATCAAATTGAATAACATCGCGAACAGTTTTACTGGGAGTAAATTTCGGATTCATCGCCTTCTCCTTTCCGGGTTTCCCCTTCCTACACCCTCATTATATTACTATTCTTATTTTTCTTCAATATCTTATTCAACATTTTGAAATTCTATTCAGCGCTTAGGTATCGCCTTAACCTGTTCATGTATAAGCAAAAAAAGAACAGACAAGCTCATAGACACTGAAGCACGATAAAATCACAGCCTGTCGGGTATGTCCGTGGCTGTGACTTCTTATCATAGATACTGTTTCATCCTCCCCTGCCGATCATTCACCGACAAACGGTAAAGGCCACTCTCCTATCCTCAGCTTTCGCTGTCCACACGGTCGAGTTCCTTATGTAAAAGCTGCAAAATATACGGATGACTTTCCTCATTTAAGGTCAGAAGGAACGCCATGTAGCGGCATTTCTGATACTGCTCACGCTCCATTACAAAGGTGTAGCCCATCCTGCACCTTGGATTGCAGTCATTTGGATCCAGCAGCCGTTTACATACTGAGGCCTTACGGATTTCCGTTTTCATTCTTCTTGGAAATGCATTTAAAAGCTCCTGAAACTCAGCGATATGATCTGCGAAAACTCGAAGCTTTATACCTGATTTACGTTGAACAAAGGTAGCCAGTGTTCTTTTCGTATCCTTACGTATATAGGAAACAACAAAACCGCTTTTGGCTGTCTTCATCTCAAGCCTGCATCCCCGCTTCATCAATTCTGAATGAATTTCCGAAACATGGCTCTGATAGCGGGGATCCACACGATCCACAAATAGATCAAATTCTCCACACATATATACTTCCTCCATTCGCCGCGTGCGGGCATGTTATCATGGATGCCATTTTAAATCGTCTTACCAATTTTGAAATACGCACCTCTGTTTCTCCATCCCACACAGCTTCATGCCTGCATACATCGTATCAGAAGCATGCTTTTCTGTCCTCTCTTTTTACGTTCATGAACTGCGAGCTGCTGATAACCATACCGATATCCGGATGCTGCCGATAGGGCAAAGCATCACCATAAGCAAAACATCAGGGAAGCAGAAAGTGATAGGAAACCGTTCTCCCTTTGCAGGTAACTGCACCGACAGCACACTGTATATTATGAAGTACTCTCTGCACGCTCCAAGGCAGAATGAATCATCCGTTTTCGCAATATTCCAAAAGCTGAAAGGCAACGTGTACGATCCGGATTCTTTCTTACGTTAGCGGGTTTACGAAAAGGAGAATTCAATTCCGATTGATACATACAATCGTATGGAATCCTCCATGTTTTGATTATACCCGCATTTGAGCATGAATCACTGCCTTTCGGTTACCGGCCTGTTTATGCTTTCTATGCTACGCCTTTGCACGGCACTTCTTCAGTAAACTTACAATTTCCCGAGCTGTACGCATGTCCTCATGATACTGCAGGGTACCTTTATCCACGATGTCCTCAGATACATGTACAAAAACAGACTGTCCCATCCGCACCTTCATACGAATACCTACGCGCACAAACTGCCTCCCTTCCGCATAGGTGGGAAACACCAGATTATGCGCAAGGGCTTTTTTCAGATTATGATGATACTCGCAGGATATACCGATCGTCTCCAAGTCCTTGTAATAGTATACCTGATCTCCCTCATCTAGCAGGAATCTCAGCTTTTTGTTGGTTTTATCAAACTCAACCACATCTTTCATCCGCTTACTGACAATAAATTCAGACATATGACCACATCCCTATCATCTTCATTATATAGTATTCAAGGGGCCTGTCAATGCTTTTCCTGTTACTTCTTGTTATCCTGTAATGTTTATGCTGTTCCTGTTACTTCTGTGTATTTTATATCTTGCGTATGATAGCTTCCCCTGTATATCGGTAAAGCTATTGTATGTTACAGTAAGTTTTCTAAACCGCTTTCTTTCATTACCTTTCGGCGTTTGTTCCTGCTTTTCCTTCGCCGCTTGTTCATGATTTTTTACACTGACATAATTTCACGAACATGCGTACAAGATATCAACCTGCCGGAAAGCCGCAGCAGCTCCTGCGTAAAACTGCTAGTCCTCTTCCATGATATCAACGATTTCACCGCGCAGAAGCTTGTTCATATTGCGGATAGCACACATTTTCCCGCACATGGTGCAGGTATCCTCACGCTCCGGTGCAGACTGGGCACGGTATGCTCTGGCCTTATCCGGATCCATTGCTAAAGCGAACATACGTTCCCAATCCAGATTACCGCGTGCTACAGCCATTTGATGGTCCCAATCCATAGCTCCCTTTACTCCCTTGGCGATATCCGCCGCGTGTGCAGCAATTTTACTTGCAATGATTCCTTCCTTAACATCATCGACATCAGGAAGAGACAAGTGCTCTGCCGGTGTCACATAGCATAAAAAGCTGGCTCCGTAGGCTGCCGCCATTGCACCGCCGATCGCCGCAGTGATATGATCATAGCCCGGTGCGACATCGGTAACAATTGGACCGAGCACATAAAACGGTGCCCCCTTGCAGATTGTTTTCTGCAGCTCCATATTCGCCTGAATCTGATGAAGCGGCATATGTCCCGGTCCCTCGATAATGACCTGCACATCCTGTGCCCATGCACGCTGCGTCAGTTCTCCCAGCGTAACAAGCTCCTCCATCTGTGCAATATCCCCGGCATCCTCTAAGCAGCCTGGACGGCAGGCATCTCCGAGCGAAAGCGTGACATCGTGCTCTCTGCATATCCTTAAAACTTCATCAAAATACTCATAAAACGGATTTTCATTCCCGGTGATTTCCATCCAGGCAAACATGATGGAGCCACCGCGGGATACGATGTTCGTAATTCGCTTCTGTTGTTTGAAGCGCTGTGCAGTCTGCCTGTTGATTCCACAGTGAATCGTCATGAAATCAACACCGTCCTCTGCATGCATACGAAAGACATTCAGCCATTCCTGTGCAGTGATATCCTTCAATGCCTTATGGTAATATACCAGGGCATCATATATCGGCACGGTACCAAGAATTGCCGGGCATTCCGCAACCAGCTTTCTACGGAATGTCTGCGTATCGCCAAAGGAGCTTAAATCCATAATGGCCTCAGCTCCCATTTGCACGGCATGCCGTACCTTTTCCATCTCCATGTCCAAATCAAGACAATCTCTGCTCGTCCCCAGATTCACATTGATTTTTGTCTTCAGCATGCTTCCGATTCCATAGGATTTCCGGCATGTATGATGTCTGTTTGCCGGGATCACCACCTGTCCGGCAGCGACCAACCGGCAAACCTCTGCCTCCTCCATCTGTTCATAGGCAGCGACAGCCTTCATTTCCTCAGTGATGATATGCTGTCTGGCAGCATCCATTTGTGTAGTGTACATTGTGTTATCCTCCTATATGTAAAAAAAGCTGTACGCCCGCTACGGTGTCAGCTTCTATGATTTTTTCCGGATGATAACAGCATAAGCTTCCGTCCTGCTGTGCTTCCCTATAAAATCCCTACGCCGGCATTACCCGTATCAGGTTCCTTGGGTCCCGGATGATCTCCGATCTCAGCCATACGTAGGCACCCCATTTTTTGTACGAAAATATTACACCACAAAATGACGGGGCTGTCAATGCTAATTCTGCAATGGCTTTGCTTTGTGTATGCGATCATTTTCCAGAAAACAACAGATCGACGCAGCGGGAGGCATTCCCCGTTTGCATTGCCATACCATGAACAGCCTGTATAATCCGTGTTAGCCCAGTGCTTCCATAAATTGTTCGGTTTCCAGCACCTGCAGCTCCCCCTGTGCAACATACAAAACAGAATCAAACACCTCCTGTATAAACAGCCGGTCATGGGATACAGCCAGAATACAGCCTGGAAAGTCCTTCAGAATACGGCGTATGACAGGACTTGTCAGCGGAGACAGATTCCGTGTCGGCTCATCCAGCAGAAGGACATTGCAGCCCTGCTTAATGAACCGCAGCAGATACAGCTTCGCCTTTTGCCCTTCACTCAGCTGATATACGGAATGCTCCATCTCCTCTCTGGTGAACTTCATCCGTCCGAGCAATTCCCGCGCTCTTGTTATATCGTCCCTGTCACAGGCTTCCAGCAAAAATGTCACCGGTGTGTCCTTTGCTGAAAATGCTTCTGCATAATTCTGCGGCATATAGCCGAGACGAATATCCGTATGAGATTTCAATACTTTATGAATTTCCTTCATCAACAGACTTTTTCCACATCCGTTTTCACCGGCTATCACCGTCTTCTGTCTACCATAAAGTGTTATGTGAATATCCTGCAGAAGCGTACTTACGTCTGTTTTCAATTCCTCCAAATGAAACTCAAGGATACGTCGGCTTTTTGGAAAGCCTTCACACTGGAAGAAAACATCGATCGCCTCCTCCACGCTGTCCACATGCGCATAGCCCTCCTTCTCCAGCCTGCGATCCTGTGCCTTCAGATTTCTCATTTTTGTCTTTAGGGCAGCCGCATAAAACGGACTGCGCACCGTATCGTTCTGCGCATCATGCACCGCATTCATAAAGTCATTCAGCTTCTCTTTTTTCCTGCGGTATTCCCGCCTCTGTGCGGATGCCTCCTGTGCTTCCTTTTTTAGCCGGCTGCACCTCTGCTTCACATATTCCTCATAATTTCCGTGAAAAATTGTATGACGGCATTGGTTTTTCTTATTCAGCTGCTCCAGATGCAGAATTACAGTTGCACACCTGCTCAGCAAAATTTCATCATGCGATATGAACAATACAGGAATATGCAAATTTTTCAAAAAATCCTCCAGCCACTGTAAAGTTTGAATATCAAGATCATTGGTTGGCTCATCCAGCAGAAGCAGCTTTGGCTTACGCAGCATTAGCTTCAACAGCTGCAGCTTCACCTTCTCTCCACCGCTTAATGTTCCTATCCTCTGTTCTCCATACAAAAGTTCATTTTTTAAACCCAGCTGTGCGCACAGTGTTTCACAGCCCTGCAGATCATTGTATCGTTCCGGCTGGATTTCATCTTCACTTTTTTCCTTCAATAAATAATCAAAAAGAAAAGCATCCTCCCATTGACTGGAAAGCTGCTGTTCAAAATATCCGATTTCTTTATAATCTGTATCAATTTCACCACTCACAGTTGCATAGTCTTCAATTAGATTTCGGTTATAAACCGCCTTTAGCAGTGTGGATTTTCCATTCCCTTCCTCGCCGATAATTCCTACCTTATCGTCATTTCCCAGGGAATAATTTAAATCGTTAATCAGTGTGTGATGTTTACTATCACGGATAGTAAGGTGCTTTAGAATAAGCATGAGCATCGCCTCCTTTTAAGCAGGCTGTAAGCAGATAATTGACACATACGAAAAAAGTTTATTTTAAACAGTTCGTTTGCTGGGTCTCTTATCTATTTGCTCATCTTCTCACTCTCCATTCCTCTCTATTCTACTATCGTATGAATTTACTGTCAAGCCCAAAAGTGATTTTCTCAGGACTAAATGAAAAAGTGTTTTGATTCTGTAACCCATATGATAGAAATGCCTTAGACTCTGAAAAAAAACATATAGATCATATGGTATGAACGCATTAAGGGATAAGGCCTTATGACACGGAAAGAAAAAGAGATTTCTTCAGCTGATTTCCCGGCTGTTCAAAATCCCGTTATTCTTCTTCAAAAAGATATCTGGTTTCAGGTATGTTATATTATTAAGCTATGCGCCTTTTTTCCCATTCTGCTTTTGTGACATACAGGATATGCTCTGTAAGTGTCTGCTGAATCAGTGGCCATTCCCTTACCTCACTGCGTAAATAATGGAAGCCGCATTTCTCCTGTACACGTTTGGATTTTTCATTACCGTCGAAATATCCGCACCATAATGTTTTTAACTGACAGTCCTCAAATCCAAAGCGCATAAGCTCCTTCACCGCTTCCGGTATCAGCCCCTGACCCCAGTACGGTTCTCCGATCCAATAGCCGATTTCTCCTTCATCATCCGCAATCGCCAGATTACTCTGCTTACCAATCATCAGTCCGATGCTTCCCACAGGCTCCATGGTTTCCTTCAGCACAACGGCAAAGGTATTCGGCGCAGACAGCACTGTCCGTATGATTTCCCGGCTGTTTTCCACACTATCATGCACCGGCCATCCCGCTTTGGGCCCGATGTTTGGATTTTTCGCATACCGATAGCAGCTTTCCGCATCCTCAACCTGCCATGGTCGAAGAATGAGTCGTTTTGTTTCCAGCATAATCTCCCTCTTTTCTGTAATTCTCTATATTATATCAAATATCCTTTTATTAGCAAGAAAAATAAGGCAATACAACAGCCCGCTGAAGTGAAAAGTTAAATTCCACTTTCAAAGTAGCCAAGTAGAAAAGACTCTTACACAACAATCTAGTTGAATTTACACTTACAATTGCAT
>OCAO01000380.1_pt1 | contig 17687 bp, 29 predicted proteins | sample 1477151 | NCBI WGS metagenome assembly OCAO01 (sample SAMEA2580298, study PRJEB22360) | human gut metagenome | biome: human gut; feature: human-associated habitat; material: faeces | place: Denmark | collected 2008/2010 | reverse complement strand
CTTATTTGCATGCATGAATTTAAAAAAATTAGCCACATGGCTGGATCGGAATGGATTATTGCCTACCGGGTCGGACAATTTATTGACCAATTTAATGAAAAATATAGAAAAATTTCTATTAATAATAGCAAAAGGGGTAAATGCAAATTTCATTTACGCTCTTTTGTCTACAAACTGAGGTCTGTTTAAAATATTTTAATAACAGACCTTTATTTTTATATTTTATTGCATGAAAATTTCATACAGCTTTTTCTTATTTTAAGTTGTGTTGGAATAAGTATTTTCTTTGGATAATCTCTATTACTATTAATTTTTTCTAAAAGTAAATCTGCAGCAGCATCACCTAAGCAGTCAGTAGGAACTTTAACGGTTGTTAGAGAAGGAACCATATAGCTTGAATATGGATAATCATCAAAACCTACAATACTTATATCAGCAGGTATTTTTAATCCTTTTTCTGCAATAGCTTTATATGCACCAATTGCCATGGCATCATTGCCTGCAAACATAGCTGTTGGAATATCGTCTTTACTAAGAACTTTAAGCATTAGTTCATATCCCATTTTATAAGGAAATCTATTATTATTGATATATTTATCTACTCCATACAAGTAATTCTTGTTATATATTCCCTTTTCTATCATAAATTCCTCAGCAATTTTAAGAATTTTTTCTCTTGTACTATCGGATACACTTAATGTATCATCAAAGTTCAAAACTCTAGAAACAGTACCAATAGAAACATTTGCTTTTAAAGCGATATCTTTAATTGTAGTCAAACTAATAACCCCCTATAAAAATTTAGTTATGAATTAAGTTTAAACTCTACTTAAAGACAAGTCAAACTTTTATATTGAATATAAAAGAAATAAAAAAATTAGTAAAAAAAAGTAAAATTATATAGTTTAATATTGACTAAATTTTTACTTGTTTGTATAATAGAATTTGATAACGATATCAAGGATGTGAAAATGCAAAAGGAGAGATGAAAATGAAAATTACTTCTAAGGAAAAGTATTCCTTTGGAATAGGAGCTATAGGAAAAGATGCTGTCTATAATATAGTTGCTATATATTTTATGTTTTATTTAACAGATGTATTAGGTATAGGTGCAGGATTTATTGGAGCTTTATTCTTTGTAGCTAGAATTTGGGATGCTATAAATGATCCTATTATGGGCCTTGTAGTTGATAATACTAGAACAAAATGGGGAAAATTTAGACCTTGGATATTAATTGGAACAATAGTTAATTCAATTATATTAGTTTTCTTATTTACAGATTGTGGATTAACTGGTACACAATTGTACTTATATGTTTCAGTAATGTATATTCTATGGGGAATGACATATACATTGATGGATGTTCCTTATTGGTCAATGCTACCCAACTTAACAAGTGATAAAAAAGAAAGAGAACAAATTTCAGTAATACCAAGAATATTTGCTGCTTTAGCTGGACTTGCAATTAATAGTTTAGGACTGCAAATAGTAAGTACTTTAGGTAAAGGAAATCAAAAAACTGGATTCTTATTTTTTGCAATTATAGTTTCAGTAATATTTATATTAACTATTTCAATAACTGTTAAAAATACAAGAGAGCACAATTCATCTCAATTAAATCAAGAGAAAACTACACTAAAACAAATGATGAGAGTTCTAATAAAAAATGATCAATTAATAGCTTTTTTAGCATTAGTATTACTATTTACTATAGGACAACAAATAATATCATCTATTCAATTATATTACTTTAAATATGTAACAGGTTCAGAAGGGTTATTTACAGTATTTGTTTCATTCTCAGGTATAGCAACAATATGTGGATTATTTGTATTCCCTAAAATAGTTCAAAAACTATCAAGAGCTAAAGTTCATATATTAGGTTGCATTTTACCAATAATGGGTATACTACTATTATTAATTGCAGGATTAGTAGCTCCACAAAATAGTTTATTAGTAGGATTATCAGGAATTATTTATAGTTTTGGTGGTGGTTTCTTCTCAGGAAGTCAAACCGTTGCTCTTGCAGATATAGTTGATTATGGTGAATATAAGCTAGGAACAAGAAATGAAAGTGTTGTATTCTCAATGCAAACATTCTTAGTTAAAATATCAACTGCTTTTGGTGGATTATTAACAGGAGTAATTCTTTCAACAACAGGTTATGTTCCTAATGCAGTTCAATCAGCATCTACAATAAATGGTTTAAGAGTTGTAATGACTGTAGTACCAGTAATATTTATTTTAATAAGTATCATAGTATATAAGAGATTCTATAAATTAAATGGAGATTTATTATCAAAAGTAATTATAACTTTAGAAGAAAAAAGAAGAAATAAATCTGGAGATTTAACTGTAGATATGGGTGAAATATCTAATATAGAAAATAGAATTAAATTAATAAAATAACATAAGTAAGGGAGTTAATTATGATAATAAAATGTACCAATAATAAAGATTTTACTAATTTAACATTAGATAAAGAATATGTAGTTATAGATGAGCAACAAGAATATTATGTAGTAATTAGCGATAATAACGAAGAAATAACTTGTAGTAAAGATAGATTTGTTGTTATTAGAGATAGTAAACTTGTACAAAAAATAAAAGCTACAATTAATGAATTAAACTATCAAATTGAAAATGATGGAAAAGATATAAAGCAATATACAATAAGAAAAAATTCAAAAGGTGAAATAAAAGAAATATTAATAAGATTTAAATATAATAAGTAAGAGAAAGCAAATTAGCCATAGGGACACCCTCCACCAATCAACAAATACACACAGACAGGCCGCCGCTAAATTGTAGGGATTATCTTCAAAAAACCGCATAAATACGCCGTTTTGTGGCGGCGATCACTTCAAAAGGTGTTGTTTACCTACCCCGGCTTCCGGCGATAACAGCAAACACGAAAATCCTGTATGGCCTGATCGAGCGCACAATGTCGTCAACTTAAGAAAATATAGAAAATTTAATTAAAAACACTTGACAATAGGTAAAAAAATGAAGCCTCGCTATAGATATTAAATTTATAGCGAGGTTTGATTTTATGAAAAATATTAAATTACTATCACAAATTTTAAAACGAACAAATAAATTAATTGTTTCAGATGAATATAAGCAGTCATATAGTTTAGGAAATTCTTTTTCAGAGCTGACATAACATTATTAGCAGCTGGAAAGTTATCAGTATTATTGAAACTTAGTTTAAATGAAATTTACGAAGCAGTAAAAGAATTAAAATTAAATGAAAATAAAAAATGTCACATTTTAGACTGAAATTAAAAATTTGCCATACTATACCTTCATAGAGAAGGTTTATTTTTTTACAAAAAAATAGATGCAATAATCAATGGGGAGTACAGCAGGGATAGATAAAGTATTCATCCAAGATGTTTTAAAATATGGAGAGAATAAATTCATAAATGAACTGCAAATAGAATTACAAGAAAATAAGTATAGACCACTTCCAGTTAATCGTGTATACATTCCAAAGAAGGATGGACGTAAAAGACCTTTGGGAATACCTATTGTTAAATATAGAGCAATCCAAATGGCTACAAAAATAGTAATAGAACCAATATTTGAAGCAGATATAAATGTCAATATAAAAATGTAACTTTTTGATCATTTAAGAATGTAATTTTTAGTTCTCTTCAAAATTCAAATGATCTTTTAATCTATAAGAGTTTCCAGTAATTGAAATTACGTGTGCGTGATGAAGAATTCTATCTAAAATAGCATTAGCAATTATAGGATCATAAAAAATATCATCCCATGCATTGAAATTAATATTAGTAGTAAGGAGCCTATGAAGGTTTTTCTGTAAATAGCTTTCTATGATAAGTTTTTCTTTGTATATGAAAATTATGATTATAGGAAACATGAACAAACATTAATAAATGAATTAGATCATGTAGTAATTCAGAATAAAAATACTATTCTTTTATAACTTTATGTAAAAATGTTAATTAAAGAAATAACTTATAGATTTTTTAACTTAGAATAAATAATCCTATTTTGAAATTCATATAATTATTACCAGGGTTATTAATTTAAACAGTTAGAGAATTTGGCTGCATTACTAATATTAAATGCTTTTTACCCAACTTCCAATATAATTATTCTTTACTAAGTAAAAAATATTGAAATGCCCATGATATATATGTTAAAGTATACATATAACTTTTAGAAACCACTATTTTTATAAGATTTATTATTAACAGTGCATGTATTATAAAAGCCAATACCGAAAATATATTAATGGTATTGTTTTTTTACTTAATTTATCCAATATCAAATGTAGTAAAATTATAAATTTGAAAAATATAAATACATACAATAAATTAAAATAAAATTATTTTGAAATTTATTTTTTTAATACAATTGAAATCTATATTAGGGTTATAAATTTAATATATTTTTTGATTTTTTTACTTAAAAATCATAGTTCGCCTTTTTATTAAAATGCGAACTCTTATATTCTACAAATCTTATTATCCTATATGTAGTGTGGATTTTCAGTGTTATTTAAAAAAGTATTAACTTGCCAGAAAAAATATCCAAAAGAAAAAAGCGAACTATATTTAAATAAAACACGAACTATCAGGAAAGTAAGAATTGCATCTATAACTATGTTTATAAATCAAAATTAGTGTCCTTATATTATAATCCCAAAAATATTTTCTATACAACTAAATGAATTATTACCACTATGTTGAATATTTACAAAAATACAAATTATGGAGGAATATTAAGATGAAAAAGTTTAAAAGATTATTATCAAGTCTATTAGTAGTATTTTCTATATTGATAGCAGTACCTTTCCAAGAAGCTAATGTCTCATGGAAGCAAGATAATACAAGTTAGTGGTATACAAGCGGAAGTAGTTATTTAAACAGTAATGGTGCCTGAACTTTAGATGTTCCAAATAGAGCAACACAAACTACGGTGAGCAAAGCAGAAGAAGGATATGAGCGTTGCAGTAAGTGCTGGTAATAAACATTTTATTTAGAAAAAATAATTAGACTATCTACGAAGTATTAGATACTCTTTTATTATATTTGTATTAAAGAGAAAAATATATTCATATTATATACTAATTTGGAGAATCTTTATTATACTACTATATGTAAATAAATGGTAAAATATAATAAAGAAAATAATGTTCAAATAAAGGTATATTATATACTAAATACTGATAAAATATACCTAGAAAAGGATAGATATATCGACAAACCGCAATAGAGGTGATATAATGTGAATATACAAAGATACTTAAAAAAGTATGCGAAACTAAAAAAGAGAGAAGGTATTAATATGGAAATGGTAAAAGAAACAACAATGTATACAACTGCTAAAAAAGTTGACGTATTACAAGCAATAAAAAAATGTACAAAAAAATACGAAAAAGCTTTAACTAATTTAGCTAAATAGTATATGATTTTACTAGAAAAAGAACATATTTATATGATACACAATACAGCTATAGAAAATTTTGGCGGTGAAAATGGTATTTTTAATAATACAGACGATAAAATAGAAAGTATTCTTTCTCAACAGTATGGTTATTTTGAATACGATAAATATCCCACTATATTTGATAAATGTGCAATGTTATCATATTTCTTTGTAAAAGATTATTGTTTTAGAGATGGTAATAAAAGAGTTTCAGCATATATGATTCAAGTATTTTTAGACTTAAATGGATATGAATTAACTATGACAAATGAAGAATTATAGAATTTTGTATTAGATATGGCGAGTAGTTATCCATCTAATATTGATGATTATATATTTTCATTAGCAACAACAATAGAAATGAATAGTAAATTTAGTTAAGAACTTAGCAAATAGACAAGCTAGGTTCTTTTTTATATTAATGAGATCTTAAGATAATATATTAATAAGTGTATAAAAATAGGTATAAACTTTCTACCATAGAGAGCTTATACCTATTTTTAATTCTTCTGAAAACAATTGACGTACGATTTATCGTACGATACAATAATAGTATGGAAGAATTTTTAAATTACTTTAATTCTTTGGATAATAAAGATAAAGAATATAGTTTTGCAGGAAATGATAATTCGAATAATAATATTCGAAAATATATTATATGGTTTGATAAAAATAGTTCTAAATCTTATAGTGAAATAGTTTATGTTGTAATGAATATTAAATCTGTACAATACTTAGAAATTTAGAAGAAAAGAGTGAACATGTTATGTTGAAAAAATGTATTAATGATAAAGATAATTGTTATTGCAATGAATTAAGAGAATGTAGTAAATGTAGTGGGAATAATATTAAAGATGAAAAGTGTATTCTAAATAGTGAAGAATTTTGTACTTGTAGACAATGTGGGAATGCTGTTAGAGCCGATGGATATAGATTTAAAGAGAGTGAGAATATTAAATAACTCTTCATTAGAGGCTAAGGATAAAATGAAAGGAATGTAAAGAATGAGAGAAATAAAGAAAAGCAAGGCTGATGTTCAACAATTATTAAAAATTGCAAAAGATGATTTGAGAGATGAGAAAGAAAATCAAAGTAAATGTAAAGATATAGAATTACAAAAATGTTATGCAGAGAGCATAAAAAGAATTGAAAAGGTAATACAAAAACTTGAAGTTGAAGTGGAAAGAATGCTATAAAAGAAATTATATTATATATATGGAAAGCCAGTAGCAATGTGGATTCCTGGTTAATGTAATAAAAAAATTAATACATTTATATCAAAAACAAAAAACTATGAGGAGTTAATTATACATGATAAAAAAAACTAAAAAAATTACATTTAACAAAGGAGGTACAGGATCAAAAAGTGGAAGAGTAATAATTCCTGCACCATATCTTGAAATACTAAATATAACTGATAGTGAACCATATGTAGATATTAGCCTGCAGCAAAATAAAATAGTATTAATGAAAGCAACAGAAGAAGAAAAAACAGATATATGGATTGAATTAAAAAGTTACATACTAGAAAAATTATCTCAACAAATTGATGATGAAGAAAAATTAATTTATAATAAAATACTTGCCAAGATGGTAGAGCTAGAAATTTAAGCAGCATAGAAAGAGGGTACATATATGGAAAATAATAAGAATTTAGATTTAGAATTTTTTACAGTAATTTTAGGTGAAAATGGAAAGATAAAATTGAAATTTAGTGATGAAATAAAGAATAATATACCTGTCGAAAAAATTGAAGCTGAAATGAAAGAATCAGTTGATGAGCATCTTACTCCAATCATAGAAGAACTGGTTACATTACTTATTGATAATGGAATGGTATTTAAATGTGGTGATATGAATGCAGATTAGTGATAACTTAAAGTTAATCCGCAAGAAACATAATTTATCTCCATCTGAATTAGCCCAAAAAATCAATATTCCTGTAATTAAAATATATAAGTATGAGACTAATACATCAGAAATATCTATAGAGGATTTCATTAAATACTCAAAATATTTTAATGTATCTTTAGACTCATTATGTTTAAATTACGGGAAAGATACTGATCCTAAGCAAAAACAAATTGTAAACTTATTTGAAAAATATGAAATCTACGATAAAAATATGATTATTGCTTTTTTAAAGCTGACAATATTAACTCAAAATTATTCAAAGGAACAATTTGATATATTTATTTGTTTATATAAAACTGTATTGAAGTATAAATTTACCGAATTGAAAATACATGGATTAATAGAAATTTTAGATTGTCATAAATTTCCTAATGATTTCATTTTCACAAACACCGAATTAAAACAATTATTAGAACTTCTTTTTTGTCAAAATAAACTTAGAAAGGAAAGTGTCAATTAATGAGTGATACAGTCATTAAAGAACTTAATAAACTTATAGATAAAATTGGACCTGAAAAGCTTTCTTCAGAAACATTTGATATATTAGTTAAAAACATTATTACATCTAATGATGAAATTACTAATAATGATAATAAAAGTGATAATTCTGAAATATCGAGTACAGAAAAAAAAGTCAAAAAGAGTAACAAAGCTGGTATTGCCACAAGAGCATTAGAAGAAGATGAATTCCACCAAATTATTTCATTAATACTCTCTGGATTTGAATACAAAAATGATAAAGGTACTACATCATTTTTTCATCCGAATCCTCATATAGCACTAGCATTATCATTACAAGCATCATTAGGATTACGTATTTCTGATATAAAAAGACTTAAAGTTAAGAACTTTCAGAAAGACAAATTGGAAATCTTAGAAAAGAAAACTAATAAGCTTCAATATAGAGATATTGATCCCCAAATTAGTGAATATGTACGCGATTATGCACTAGAACATAATTTAGGTATTAATGATGCAATTATAAATGTATCTACTCGCTGGATACAGAAATGTTTACAAATTGTAAGTAAACATTTAGGATTAACTAATATATCCACCCATAGTTTTAGAAAGTATTTTGCAATGTATGTATATTACAAAACAAATGGAGATATAAACTTATTAAAAAGTTTACTAAATCATTCAAGCATTGCTGTAACAGAAAGATACTTAAGGACAAATCAAAAAAAGATGGATGAAATCAGCAGATCTATTAATTTTTTAAATGATTTTCCTAAATTATAAGAAGCTGCTGCTTATCATAGAAACGAGGTAATTATGAATATACTATTAGAAAAATCAATGATAGATATTAAAGATTTAAAAGAATTAAAAGAAAAAAATAATATTACATATAACCCCAATAAACCTAATATCGATTTAGTTATAACTGATGATGCTTTATATTTCAAAAATTACAAAGACTACTCTATTAATTATTCACACTGGCTAGAAAAAGGAAGTCTTGCATTCGTGGTAAGCGTATTAGAAGAAACATTAACAGATTTAAACTCTTTGAAGTTTTAAGGTCACTATGATTGAAAATAACGCTGATATAAATGATATTAGAAATAGAGTAGACTTAGAAGAATATTACACATTTTATAATCAAGTGTATTTTGATTCTAAATTAACACCATCTGAATTTATTACTCTTAGATGGAATGAGAATTTAGGAATATTGGCTGGAAGGTGCGTTAAAACATATAACCAAACTATTATTGAGCTAAATCCAGTTTATCTGAACTTATATCCAGAAGAATTAGATTCAATATTTGTACATGAAATGATTCACTTAATAACTCTAGATCATGATGAATGTTTCTTAGAAGAAGTTAAAAGAATATCCAAATTAGGACTAGAAATAAATATTAATTGTAAACATAATATAGGGCTACTTGATAATGATTAATTTCATTATTATCAAGTAGCCTAAAATTCGAAAAAATTTTTTTACATATTTGCTTATCTTCTATTTAATAGCTAAAATTATATATTTGTTCTTTAAATTCTTCCTCACCGACAGAAGCATAAAATTTCATTGTAGTACTAATGTTCTCATGTCCGGCCAGCCTCTTCGTAGAGTCTAAATCTTTTGTTGCATTATAAAAATGTGTCAAGCAAGTACGTCTTAAAGTATGTGGCGTAACTGGCTTAGTAATATTTGCACGAGCCGCATATTTCTTAACTATATTCTCTATACTCTTTACTGTAATTCTACTTTTAAACTGCGATACAAATAGAGCATTAGTAGAGATATCCTTCATATTTTTTCGTTCATTAATATATTCATTCAGGAATTCAGCTACAACGTCCGGAAAAGGTATCTTATCCTTTTTCTCACCTTTTCTTAGTATTTTCATTGTAGAATTAGATATATCAATATCAGTTATATTTAGATTAGATAATTCAGATACTCTAATACCGCTATATAAAAATATAAGCATCAATGCAGTATCTCTTTTTCTATTTCTCTCATACGCTTTTTTACTAAGATCTGTATTAATATTGATTCCTTCCATAACAACATTTTCTAACGCTTGTACCTCTTCTTTTGTCAGCCTCTCTTTTATTCCTATATATTTGGGAGATTTCTGTGCTACAGTTAGAGTAGGGTTATTTTTTATCATATTTCGTTCAAACAATTTGCCATAAAGAGATTTTATTGCTGCAAGCTTTCTAGCTTTTCCAGTATCTGAATTTGAATATATCCTGGTTACTGGATCTCCTGCTTTATTATAAAATGTTTTTGTATACTTTCCTAAATAACTTAGATAATCATAAATTTCAATGTCTGTTACTGAATTAAGGTCCTCTATACTAATATCCAAAACATCCTTAAAGAATAACTTTTTAGAGCAATATTCCATAAAAGTCAATATATCTGATAGATATGCAATATTAGTTTTTACAGAAGAAGTAGAGCTTATTCTTTTTGAATATTCCTTGATGTATCTAGGTAACTTTCCTTCAATTTCTAGTAATAATTCATCATTATTTTTACTCATACTTATCACATATCCTTTCTTATAAAATTTAATGTTAATTGCTTTATCAAAATAAAACAATTAACATTAGTTAGAAATATTTTTTATAGATAGTTAAAAAGGTATCTATACATCTTTATTCTAACATATTTAAGCCTAAGTTTCTATAAAAAAGGCGAACCTACGTACTTTTAGTTTATTTCAAAATCTAATAAAAAGAATACTAAACTCTTATATTTAAAGAATATTGCACCAAATATTTTTCTAGCTGATAACAATTTTATCAAGTGTAGAAGATAAGTAACAATTATTTAAGGAGGAAGTAGTATGGAAGATGATATTAGTAAATATATTAATAAATAAAAGGAGAATTTTAATGAAGAAATTATCAAATTCAAAGTTAAGTAAGTTAACAACATATATAGTTATATTAATTTCCATAGTTCCTCTTATTGGATGTGGAAATATAGAAAATAATAAGTCAGAAAAACTACAAAATGATTTAAAATATAATTCGGATTTTTCAAAAATTGAAAGTGATTATGATGTAAAATTGGGTATATATGCTTATGATACAGAAACAAATAAAGAAATTACGTATAATGCTGATGAAAGATTTTCCTACTGTTCTACTTTTAAGGCATTAATAGCTGGTTCTATTTTACAAAAATATCCAGTAGACAAGCTAAAAGAGGTTATTCAATATGACGAAAAAGATTTATTACCTTATGCTCCGGTTACAAAAGATAATCTTGATAAAGGTATGACAATTGAAGAAATTTGTGAAGCAGCCGTTCGTTTAAGTGATAATACAGCTGGAAATCTTTTATTTAATATTATAGGTGGACCAAGTGGTTTTAAAGAATCATTAAATAAATTAGGCGATAATATCACAGAACCTGAACGTATAGAATCAGAATTAAACTATGCTATACCAGGAGAAAGTAGAGATACTAGTACTCCAAGACAATTAGCGCTTGATTTAAAGGAATATACAACTGGAAATATATTAACAGATGATAAGAAAGAAATTTTGATCGATTGGATGTCTGGAAATGCAACGGGTGATAAGCTAATTCGTGCAGGTGCACCTGATGAATGGGTAGTTTCTGATAAGAGTGGAGCAGGAGGTTATGGAACAAGGAATGATATTGCAATAGTAACTCCTCCAAACAGCAAGCCTATATTTGTGGCAATATTATCAAATAAAAAGGAGAAAGATGCTAAATATGATGATAGAACAATTGCTGAAGCTTCTAAGGTAGTATTTAACTATTTTATTAATGGAGAAAAATAGAGAATTAGAAAAAATAAATATGCAATAATTTTTATATTGCTCATATTGTATATTATAACCAAAGTATGGCAATAATATGCAATAGGTTAAATATTGGTTAGAGGACTTTATTAGTTAAGTGTATCTTAACTCTAGAGTCCTTTTGTTATGCATTTTTCGTAAGGACATCACTAAAAGCTATCTGTCCGTGTCTACACTTCTATACTAACACCACCCCTTGATTATTAATAATACTTGTATTTAAATATATGTATATTACCAGTTTGAAGTATTATATATGAAAATTTATTAAAAAAAGTTTAACCTTTTTGAAATAACTTCGACCATTTTAAATAAAGTTTAACTAAAATAAATAGTAAAGTCCTTATGAATGGCTTAACCACGTAGAAATTGAATAGTTTTGATTAAACTTTATTATAAATCTACATAAAGAAAGATTTCAGTAAAATGTAATGGTAATTATGGTTACTCATTACTAAGTTTATATTCAAATTTATAAGTTTTTGATAATAAAATAGAAGTAGGAAGTTATCTACTTCTAACATATAAAATTACTATAAATGTTACTTTATAGTAATTTATTGAATTATAAATTTAACTATTTTATAAAAGTTTATTATACATTGTAACTATATAAATACTTGTTTTTAGCTATATATACAAAAAGTGTTACGTTATAAGTATAACATAACACTTTTTTATTGTTTCTCCTTTTAATGATTTACTTTAGAATAATCCTGTGCTTCATCTTGGGTTAAGAAATACATTTGTTGTAATTTTATTTTTTTATCATTTTCTGCTTTTATATTAAATTTTATCACTTCATTTTCAATTTGATCTATACTAGTAATAATATAATTTGATATTCTAGTAAATGAAAATACTTCAAATGCTTGGCCTAATAAATTGTATGTTTTATTTTCAAAAAATTCAATATTCATTCCAGGTTTATTTAGCATTTCTTCAAGATTTACAGTTTTAGTTACCTGTGCAGTAAAATTTTGAACACAGTCGTAATGAATTATTTCTTTTTTTTCAACTAATGCGTCATATAAATCTAATAACTGAGTATATTCATCTTCATTTAAGTCTTTAGAAGGATTAAATTTAAAATCAAATAATTGCTCTAATCTTTTTACCTTATTCCAAATTTCAATTCCTGAATTAATCCACTCTTTATTATAATTAGAATTATTTAATTCTGGCATCTTTGAATCACCAATTATAATATTAGCAGTCATAAAAGCCTTATATAATTCCAAAGAATCTATTAGCATATCTACAGATTTAGCTTCGTCTATATTTAAATCAATATTAATATCTACATCAAATTTTTCATCATTATTGTCATTTTCATGAAAATATAACTTAATATCTAGTGACTTGAAATCATCATTTGAAAATAGCATAGTATCCATTGAATTATAGGGTTTTCTACTAAAACTGATTTTGAATTTTTTACCACCAATAATCTGAATTGGTATTTCTTTAGCGGGTAGAAATTTTTGAGGTACAAGTAAGACTTTTTTCCCATTTTTTAATTCATCTGTATTAAATTGACTAGCTTTCATATCATATGACTTACCATTAACAAGTAATTTAAAATCTTCTACTTCTACTGGTGTCTGAGTTCTATATAGATATTCAAAAATATATTCTAATTCTTTTGGAGCATTACCTAATGCATCCAAAATTTTTTTATCAATTAATACATTGGCTTTGTATTGTACATCTTTTTCATATTCTGAACTTACTGGTTCTAACATGCAAATATTATCTTTATTTACGTATTTATAGCCTTTAGGTAAATCCTTTATCGAATTTATCGCAGAAACTATGGATTCAGGCATTTTTAAGTTTTCTTTTTCTTTAAATATTTTATCAAAATCGCTATACATACTAAATGTCCTCCTTTAAATTGTCCATTTGAACAATTTTTGTTGCTAAGAAATATGTATCATTCTTAGAGATATCTAGTTCGTTAAAAATAAATTCCAATATATCTTTACAATCTTTCTCAGTTGGAACAATTAAATAGCGGATATCCTTTATTTGGAAGTGTAGCCATAGTCCTTTATGTTGTTTTATTACTTCATTATAATATTCTAAATTATAAATTACAGCCTTAGTTTCAATTTGAGATAATATTAATGGAATATCTATATCATCAGAGAAATATGGTACATAACGCCATTCACATTCATCTTGAAACAAAGTTTCTTCTACTTTATCTTTTCTATCCATTTTACCTATTATTGGTTTAGTAAATAATAAATCCGAAACTATATAATCCTTAATAGTTTTAGCCCTGATAAAGCAATTTCTTTAGCAACCTTAAATGATGATACAAAATCTTTTAATAATTGTGAATTCTGATTTACATATTTAATTGGTTGTAGTTTATTTTTAATTCCCCAATTAGCTTTATCCAAGCCTATACTATATGCCCCATAATTTTTAATGTGATAATGCAATTTTGATAATGGTATATCACAAAAACAAGTCATAGGGAATATAAGTTTAGTTATATCTTCTATTTTAAGATAATCAACATATTCAGGATAATATCTTGGTGCTATTGCCATATATTTCAATGCAGATTTTAAATAATCTAATTCTCTCATACAATTAAATAAAGCATGTGCACTTTGTTTCCATGGATATTGTTTGCATTCATAAGATTTTACTGTTATATTTTCAGAATCCATTTTCCACCTCCCATCAATATCTAATATCTTTTGATAATTATATCAAAATTTAATGCAAATTCACAATATCTATTTTATTTATCTCCATTCTCTTGAAAAAGCATTTTATCTAAAATTTTATTTATATCTTCATTTGTTATTTTCTTTGCACTTTCTTTATATAACTTTTTATCAACACCTTCTTCTATAGGTATACTTATACTTATAGAAGACTCATCGTTATCAAAAGGTTTCTCCTTGTGATTTTCTTTTATATATATATCTAATATTTTTAACAACAGATCTCTTCTAAAGATCCTCTTTTGGGCTGTTATATATGCTATTTTTTCATATGTTTGTGAGTCGACACATATATGTATCATTCCATTACTGCTCCCTTCTTAATCAATATACATCATTTATATTTATATCAAATTTTATATCAATATCTTTTAATAATTTATAAATTCTATCTTTTAATTCTAATTTAGATATTATATCAAGTTCCTGCTTTGTATCTATAACTATACTGACATTATTATATTGGGAAGGTTTAACCTCATTTAAATTTATATTAAGAATATCAACTTCATCTTGTAATTCTAAAATTACTTTATTTTTAATCATTTCTGTATCCACATTATCTTGGAAACATATATCAATGCTATATATATTTTTCGTTTTTATCATTAGATTCAGATCTTCTATCTTAATAGGATTTTCTGAATTTTTCTTTTCCCAATAATCTACTATTTTATTTATTATCATAAAACTATCAACCTCATTTAGTTTTTTTAATTTCCATCTCAATCTATCTACATTTACTAACAATATTTTATTATTATTTTCTAATGATTTTTCAAATAATTCTATAAGTTGTAAGTTTAAATTACTACTATAAATTATATTTTTGTGAAAATTTTCTAAAGCACTAATTAAAAAATTTATTTCATTGTATGTAAAGTATTGTTTCAATTTTCTTTCAGATGATAGATATATAATATTTAAGAGTTCTATACACCCTTCAACTTTACTTGTTGTTGTTTTATAAGCATTACTATTCATTAATTTTGATAAGTTATTCAATGTATCTTTATTAAATCTTATTGAAATTGAATCTGTTTTTGCCATTATTCCCACTCCTTATATCTATTATATTAATATCATAGTACGATATATTAATATTTGAAATACAATTCCAAAAAATTGTAATACACTTTTTGATATTATTGCATAAAAAGGCAAGTAGACTATATATCACATCTACTTGCCTTTTATACCAAATTTATACTCATATTTTGTTTTTTATGAATAAATCTATTTCGCTTCTCTTTTTATTAAATAGAAATATTGAATTTCACCATATATACATAAAATTCTTTAAATATTCATTATTAGACTTTTACCCTTTTTTAATAGAAATGTTAGAAGTCCTTGAATTATTGGGATTAAAGCAACTACTAGGATAAAATCTAATATTTTTATACCTAAATAAGCACATGAGCCAATAAATGATAAAAATACTTTGCTTGATTTAGCTGCAACACTTATTTTTTCTATATTAAATATATAAGATGCCAAGTGTGCTCCTAATTTATCAGCTAATAGTACCATAAGAGCAATGCCACAAAGAATATCTAAATATATCATTACTCTCAATAATATATTTACAAATATATTATTACGCCTATCTGCATATGACCAATATATAGGTATTAGTATTGTAAATCCTAATATTAATAATATTAAAATATTGGTTTTATCTATACACATATTCAAAATATATTGTTCTATCTTTGGCAGTTTAATAATCACATATATTAATAATGCAATATAACATAGTAATCCTGCTCCACTTTCAGAAGTTTCTTTTTTACTATTGGCTATACAATCAAATATAATTACTCCAAATAAAAATCCCATTACATTCATCCCCCTTCTACTTTCTATTTTTTATTACCATACAACATATACATTGCACTTTTAGCTATAAGCCATGTATTCCCGCTTTTTCTGTAATGAACATTTTCTATTAGCTTATCTGTATTAATTACTTTTCTCAATGCACTATCTGTAATTCCCCATAGTTGTGCTGCTTCAGAGAAAGTCATTACATTATTGAGGAATTCTTGACTATTAATAAACACTTCTATAGCCAATATTATAATATTATCCAAGTAGCATCTAATCCCATATGATACATTCTCAATACCCGGATCTATTTTTATTTCATACTTATTTAAATCATATTCTTTATTAGCTGGTACTTCCTTTTTATCCATATCTGATAAATCTAAAGTTATAATTCCTTTATTGTTACTTAATATTTTATACTTAGAGTTTAAATAATTACTTTTATAAACAAAGCAATAATCTCCAGCTTTTATTCTATTTATAAATTCATTCATCCTATTCCTCCAATGAATTAATATGTATATAACTATATTATATCACGAATTAAGGAAAAATAAACATTTTTTTCACGATTTAAAGAAAAACTCTACTTTATAACAAAGTAGAGTTTTTAAATTAAATTTTAATATTGATTACCAGTTCATTGTAACGCCTGAACCACCAACATCATATAATCCCCCATATTGATTATCTGGAGTTTTATAGTACTCATTAATTTCTTGACTATATGTAGATTCATTTTCTACAGCCTGTCCTTGTTCTTGATTCTGAGATTTTGTTTCTATTTTTTCTGATACAGAACTATTCTTTTTACCAGAAGATAAGAAATTTACTTTGTATGCCACAATTTCTAAAACAAATCTTTTTTCCAGTGCTGCTTTCATATGTCCTGGAAGATAATCTTCCTTCAACACTTACAAGATTTCCTTTAGACATATATTTAGCAAAACTTTCTGCTTGTTTACCCCAAATAACGACTGGAATAAAATCAGCTTCATCTTTTTTTGTTCTAGGTACAGCAATAGTTGTATTTACAACACGCTTCTCTCCTACTGTCTTTAGTTCTGGATCTTTAGTAACTCTTTCTTCAAAAACACTTTTATTTATCATTAATTTTTACTCCTTAAATAGTGATTCTCTGCTGATATAATTTGCTTATTACCGTTTTCGTATATAAAAATACGATTATCTAGCTTATAAGCATAATAAGTTATATAGTCATTTACTATACACTCTACTAGCTCCATGAAATCCCTACTTTCTATTAATTTTTAACTAGTTTGAAGAAAATAAAAAAATCTAAGAAAATTAAATTTTCTTAGATTTCATATACATTCGTACAAACTATACGATTAAGTTTTCTTTTATGTCTATCATTAAGACAATTAGTTAAATATCGCTATTATAAATATATATAATAGCTA
>OCAO01000364.1_pt1 | contig 18613 bp, 17 predicted proteins | sample 1477151 | NCBI WGS metagenome assembly OCAO01 (sample SAMEA2580298, study PRJEB22360) | human gut metagenome | biome: human gut; feature: human-associated habitat; material: faeces | place: Denmark | collected 2008/2010 | reverse complement strand
TATGGTAAAGTATGAGATATAATATATAGTATAAAAAATAATTTATTTTATAATTAATGGCAAATTAATACTAAATTAAGAAAATGTTAATAATTTTATTACATTTAAAAGATACAATAGAATTAATATAAAATTGGAGGAATTTTTATGAATAAGAATATAAAGAGGATAATAGCTTTAGTTATATCGCTAATTTCAGTTTGTAGTATAGGAAATGTTACAGGAGTAAAATTATTTGAAAAGGCAAATGCAATATCAAGTGTTGTTCATGTAGGAGAATTAAAAGATTTGTCAGTTAAAACTATAGAAGGTGAAGAACTAGATCTTTTAAGCAGTTTTGATGAAGATGATGTTGTAGAATATGATAGCCAAGATAAAGAATATAAAATTATTTTACCAAAAGATAGTGATGGAATAAGAGTAAATGCCACAGTAAAAAGTGACAAAGATAAAGATGATGATGATGGTGGAAAATATATAGTAAAAGTTTTTACATCTAACAAGGGTGATGCTAAAGCATATGATACAGGTGATGATTTAAGTATTGAAGATGATAGTACGACTATATATGTAAGAACATATAAATCAAAGAGTAAGTTTAATGATGTATATAATGATGAGAGAGTAACACAATGTGCTGAGTCTTATAAAATAACTGTTAAAAGAGAAGGAAGCATAAGCAAAGATGAAACAGAAGGCATAACAAATAGTAGTACAAGTATTGTATTACCTAAAATTAATGTAACAGATATAGCTAAGACTACTGAATTTAAAAATCAATGGGTACAAAAAGGTGATTATTGGTTACGCTATGATGAAGAAGGACAAGCGCTTAGAAACACATGGTTTAAGGATTCTAATGGAAAATGGTATTACATGCAGACTAATGGATATATGACAACTGGATGGAGATTTATAGATGGAGATTGGTATTACTTCAATCAAAGTGGTGCAATGACTACAGGATGGGTTAAAACTGAAGATGGTACTTGGTATTATTTAAAGGAAAATGGAAAGATGGCGCGTAATGAGACTATCGATGGATATGAATTAAATAGCAAAGGCGAGTATATTAAATAATTATAAATAATTTAATAGAAATTATTTGAAACATATAGATTAATTATATGAATACATTATATTTTTAAATATGATTTATAAGATTCTACTATCATATAGAAAATTTATGATTAAAACATAAAGAAGGGAAAAGTGCCATGAATAGGAATGCAATTAAAATAATAGCGTTAACACTTACAATAAGTGCAACATCATCAGTGTTGCCATCAACATTAAGTATAAGTACATCAGAGGTTATGGCATCAAGTCTTTTTACAGGGGTTGAGTCATTATATGTTTGCAAGGGAGAAAGTTCATCTTCATTAACTTTATATAAAGATTCTGAATTTAAATCTTCTACAAATATAAAAAGTAGTATAACTAAATATTATGCTCAACTTCCTGAAAATACGAGCAAGTTTAATATAGAGGTAGAAGAAGATGACGGATATACTGTTGAGATAACAGCAGATGGAAAAAGATATAATTCAAAAGATGGAATACCTATATCAAAGGGATCTTCAATAAATGCAAAAATAAAAGTATATGATGATGAAGATGATTCTTTAGTTAACACAATAACAATAAATGTTACAAGAGCTGGAGAAGGATCATCAGACAGTGATGACGATGATGAAGATAACTATGATGCTATATATTTAGATAAATTAAAGATAAAGAGTAATGACAAAGATATAGATTTTGATTTTGATAGTCACAAAGAAAAGTTTTCTGTAAATGTAGGTAATACAGTTGATAAAGTAACAATTGTTGCTGAGCCAAGCAATGATGACGATAAAGTAAAAATCAATGGAATAAGAGTTAATGAGGACGATGATGATTGGCAAAAGGACATTATTTTAAATACAGGAAATACTACTATAAAAGTTACAGTAGAAAACAAAGATGATGAAAAGAGACAATATACAATAAATATAAAAAGGGAAGGAAATACATCAATATCAAATACTACATCGACTAGTGATAAATCAACAAATAATTCAATAGCAACAATAGTTGATGGTAAAACAATGGCTACTGGAATAGATATTGCAAATTCTTCATTCTATGATAAAGGAACAAATAATTCATCATATGTTGGATATGTTAATAAAACTGCAGATGCAAAAAATAAATGGGTTAAGAATGGTGTTAATTGGCAGTACTTTGACAACAGTGGGAATCCTTTAAGAAATAAATGGTTTAATGATTCTGATGGAAAGTGGTATTACTTCCAAACTAATGCTTATATGACAACAGGATGGAGATTCATTGATGGAAGCTGGTATTATTTTGATAAGACAGGATATATGTTATCAAATAAATGGGTAAAAGACACTGATGGAAAGTGGTATTACTTTACAGGCACTGGTGAAATGGCACGTAATGAAACTATCAATGGATATAGAATTGGTTCGAAAGGGTATTGGACTGAGTAGAAACGCATTTCCTAAAGAGAAATGCGGGCTATATCGCTAAACTCATACTTCGTTAAGCGGCTATATGCCTGGCAAAAAGCACTACAATTGATGGATATATACTTAATGCAAAAGGACAAATGATAGAATAATAATTTGAAATAAGAAAAGATTTAATGATTTAATTTTTAAAGGTTTCTTGGTTAACAATAATAGATTTAAACTAAGAAGCCTTTAATCTACATATATATTAAGGAGGTATTCGCTATGAAAAAATCATTTAAAATATTATTAGCAGCTTTAACTATAACTCAAACAGTATCATTCTGCGCTAATGCTGTTACATATAAATATCACAACTTATCTGAAATTGATGATGAGGTATATAATAGTGCTTTAAATAGGGAGCCAACGTATTCGTTTATCTATTCTGGAGATAAAGATGATATAAAAGAATCTTTAATTAAAGAAATACAAAATACATACTCAAAGGATGATTATTTAAACAAATCATGGAGTAGAATAAGATACAGTGCATCAAGCGATGATGGAAAGAATATAAAGGTTACAGTTAATACTGATTTTATGACAACAAAAGAAGAAGAAGATTATATTGATGCAGAGCTGCAAACAATTACTAATTCTATAATTAGAAATAATATGAGTGATTATGAGAAAGTTAAGGCTATCAATGATTATTTAGTAAATAGATATGAATATGATTATGATCTTTTAGACAGAGTTACAAAGGTAAATTCAGGTGCAGTAACAGATGAAAATTATATTGAGGAAGTGTACAATAGAATAAATGTATATTCAGCATTAAAAACATCAAAGACAGTATGTCAAGGCTACTCTATGACTGCCTATAAAATGATGAAATATGCTGGACTAGAATGTAGAATAATTGAAGGAACATTAAATGGTGGAGAACATGTTTGGAATAAAGTAAAAGTTAATGGGATTTGGTATTATCTAGATATAACCAATAATGATACTACTAAAAGTAATAAATATTTTTTAGTTTCTAAAGATTATTTACAATCACAAGGCTATATTTGGCAAGAAAAATTATAAAAAAGTACTAAAAGCATTTAAAAATATTGTATAATATGGTAGAAGGAATTTTTTAAGGATAATTTAAGAAAATCCAGATTTACAGTAATATTGTACAATGATAGAATTATAATTAAGATATTAAAAGGGAGGAAAGAAATAATGAATAGAAAGAATATTACTAAAATAGTTGCTGTTGCGTTAACAGTAAGCGCTTTTTCTGCAATAGCACCAACAACACTACCATTTAATCTTGGTACAAAAGCAGCATATGCTTCTTCTGATAATGAAGGTATTAAAGATATTAAATCTAGTAAGGGAACAATGTATAAAAAATCAGACTATTCTTCAAAGACAAGCTACAAGGATAGTATAGATAAATATTATATAAAGTTATCAGAAAGTACAAGCAAATTTAAAATAACTGCAACAGCAAAAAGTGACTATACAGTAGAAGTCGTTGATAAAGATGATGATGATGAAGATATCAATAAAGAGGATATTTCTATCAAAAAAGGAAAAACAAAAACTCTTTATGTAATAAGTAAAGATAAAGATGGAAAAGAACAATCTAAAGTTACTATAAAAGTAAAAAGAGCAGATGATGACGATGATGACGATGACGATTATGATGACATTTATTTAGATGATTTATCTTTAGAATATGATGGTGATGATATAGATTTTGATTTTGATGAAGATAAGTCAAGCTTTGATATAAAAGTTAAAAACAAAGTAAGTTATGTTAAAGTAACTGCAGAGCCAGAAGATGATGATTATACAGTAAAAATAGATGGTACTACAGTAGATGATGATGATGATTGGCAAAGTAAGAAGATTTCATTAAAAGAAGGAAAAAATGAAATTGTTGTTAAAATAAAAAATGATGATGGAGATAAGAGGGACTATACATTAAATATTACTAGAGAATCAAGTTCTTCATCAAATTCAACAAATAATAATTCTTCAAATAATGGTACAACAAATAATAATGTAAAGACTGGATGGGTTCAATCAGGTGGAAAGTGGTATTATAATGATGCTAATGGTTCACCTACAAAGAATACTTGGTTCTATGATAGAACTTATGGACAAACATATTATCTACAAGCAGATGGTTCTATGGCAACAGGATGGTTATTCAATAACTCTAAATGGTACTACTTAGGTACAAATGGAGCTAAAACTACAGGATGGCAAAATGTTGGTGGAACTTGGTACTATTTAGATAGTACTGGTGCTATGCAAACAGGATGGTTTAAAGATAAAGATGGAAAATTCTATTATCTAAATGCATCAGGAGCTATGCTTAAGAATACAACTGTTCAAGGATATAAATTAGGGCCTAGTGGAGCATGGATAAGATAAAATAATATTAATAAAGCTGTTTCAATAAAGAGAATATCTTAATCTGAAGCAGCTTTATTTTAAAGTATAATATATGTATATATTATTACATATAATGTTATGATATATTTGTAATTTAGGAGGGGGAAAATATGAATAAAAGATTAAAGAAAATATTGGGACTAGCTATAGCTATTAATATAATTTCAGGAGTTGTTCCTACAACATTATCTATAGGTGCACAAGAAGTACAGGCTGCAACTAGAAGTGGATATTTAGAGGGGATTGAAGTAGAAACAAATAAAGATAAAAATGTAACATTATACACTAAGAGTAATTGTAAGAGTGATTATAAATTAAGTAAGTTAGATGATGACGATAAAATTCCTACAAGCCTTTATGGAGAAGTGTCTGATAGTGTAAAAAAACTTAAAATAACAAAAGTTGATTTAACAGATGATAGTAAATATTCATATAAGATATATAAGGGAAACGATGAAATAGATTTAGATGAAGAAGTAAAAGCTTCAAGTAATACTACATTAAAAGTAAAGGTTTTTGAAGGCGATACTCTTAAAGAGACTTACAGCATAAAAATTGAAAAAGACGATGACGATGATGATGACATAGATGATGATATCTATCTAGATGACATTACATTAACTTATAACTATGATACTGTAAAACTTGGATTCAAACAAAAAACAACTGAATATAATATAGAAGTTGAGAATAAAGTAAACTTCCTTAGAATAGCCGCAGAACCTGAAGATAATGATGACAGGGTTAAGGTTAATGGAACTAGAGTTAAGGATGAAGATGATTGGGAAACTAAGGTATCTTTAAAAGAAGGAAAGAACAAGATAGAAATAGAAGTAAGTGATGAAGATCAAGAAAATGAAAGAACATATGTTATAAATGTTACTAGACTTTCAACAAATGGAACTTCATCAAATAATACTACATCAAACACAACAGGTACATCTAGTAACACTGGCTCAGCTAAGAACACTGGATGGAAGTATACAAATGGAAAATGGCAATATTATGATGTAAACGGAAATCAATATAAAAATAGCTGGGTTACTGATGCAAAAGGAAAAAGCTATTATTTAGGCGCTGATGGTAATATGGTTACAGGATGGGCTAATGTAGATGGAAATCAATATTATTTTGATTTAGTTAGTGGCGAAAGAAAAACTGGGTGGATATGTTTAGGAAAAACGTGGTATCAATTGGACAGCAGAGGTGCATTGGTTAAGTAATTACATTATCAATGCTCAATGATCAATTAAGGTTGAAATAGCGGAGCTATTTCTGATATTAAATAAAAAAATCCTCTTTTGGGGATTTTTTTATTTGAATGAAGTTGAATGTTTTAATATAATAATGGTAATGATGCTAAATGAGTTAAACTTTAAGTTTCAGGAAATTATTTTAGTTGATATTATTAACTTATTATATGAGGAGTGCTGTTCATGATGGGTAATAGGCATGAAATAATAAAAAAACTCTATAGTGAAGAATTAAAAGAATACCTTAATAAAATTAATATTAAAAGTGCAATAGTTTTTGGAAGTATAATTACAGAGGAATTTAATAATGAATCTGATGTTGATATTGCAATTTTAGGAGATTCGCTAATCGATATGAAAACAATATTAAAGTTGGAGTTATTTTTAGAGGATTTACTTGGACGCCCAATAGATGTGATTGATTTAAAAAGCAGCAGTTTGGATATATTTATAAAAATAGATGCATTAAATACTGGAGTAAGCATATATACAAGTGATGAAGGTAAGTACTTAGAAATATTTAAGGAAAGTGTAGATTGGTATTATAGAGAAAATGAATACTATTTTGAATGTAGAAAGAGAGATTTATTATCATGAATCAACAAAGACTTTTAATTTTAATTCAAGATATGAATGAAGTAATAGAAAATCTAGAAAAATGTACAAAGATATTAGAAGATACAGAAGAAAATGAATCAACAATCTTCATTGAATTTGGTTTAAAACAGATTTTTGTTGATTTTTTCATAATTGTAGAAAATTTCACTTCATTATTACTAAAAGAATTTAAAAAATACAAAATAGGAATTGATATGAAGCAATCTTTAGAGATATTAAAAGAAAATAATGTAATTAATGAAGAAATATTTGAGTTTTTGAATGAAAGTAGACTATTTAGGAATAGAATATCACACAGATATAAAGAGCCAACAAGAGAAGAACTAATAATTTTTATTCATGAAAATATTATGAATTTTTATAATACATTAAAAATAATGAAAAGTTTCATATTAAAATAAATAATAGAGCTGAATGAAAGCAGAAATTAATTATCAATGATCAATACTAAATAATCAATTAAGTTTGAAATAGCGAGCTATTTCTGATATTAAATATAAATAAAAAAATCCCCTTTTGGGGCAATGTCATTAAGTTAAGAAATAAACATTACAGTTTTGGAACAGAGTATGTTAATAATACATACCTGTTCTTTTTTTATTCTAGAAATATTGTAAAAATATAAAAAAAGCTTGACAAATAGCATAAAAAATGCAACAAAGCCCCTTAAATATAGTAATTTTTAAGGAGGTTTGTTCATGAACGAATATGCTGATTTTATAAAGAAAAAATTAGATTCTGTATTAGATGAAATGCAGAAATGCTCAGAGTTATTTGTTAAAAATCCCAAAAAGGATTTTACAAGAAATCGAAAATTAAATTTTAAAGAAATGCTGAATATTTTGCTTTCTATTGGAGGTAATAGTTTAAATATTGAACTAATGAAATATTTTTCGTATGATGTTGAAACAGCTACCAGCTCAGCTTTTGTTCAACAACGCGAAAAGCTTCTTCCAGAAGCGCTCGAATACCTTTTTCATAAATTCACATCATCAGCTGTTAATTCTAATTATTATGAGGGATATAAACTGTTAGCTGTTGATGGATCAGATTTATGTATTCCTCATAATCCAGATGATGAGAAAAATTATTTTAAAGCAACTGAAAATACAAAAGGATACAATCTCCTACATTTAAATGCTATGTATGATTTATGCAACAGAACATATGTTGATGCCCTCATTCAACCTGGTAGAAAAGAAAATGAATTTCAGGCATTAACTGATATGGTTGACAGGTCTGAAATTAAAGGACCAACAATAATAATAGCAGACCGTGGTTATGAAAGCTACAATGTTTTTGAACATATAGCAAAGAAAAACTGGAATTATGTTATTCGCATAAAAGACATACATAGCAATGGGATTTCATCTGCACTATCTATTCCAAATGAAAAAACATTTGATGTAGAATTCATGATTTTATTAACAAGACGACAGACAAAAGAAATAAAGGCACACCCTGAAAAATATAAGTTTATGTCTGTAAATCAAAAATTTGATTATCTTCCAGTTGGAGATAAAGGAACTTATGAAATGAATTTCAGGGTGGTTCGGTTTCCAATATCAGAAAATTCTTATGAAGTTATTATTACCAATCTAACGAAAGAAAAATTTCCTATAGAAAAAATTAAAGAAATATATCATAAGCGTTGGGGGATTGAGACATCATTTAGAGAATTAAAATATGCTGTAGGTTTAACCAATTTCCATTCAAAAAAGGTGAACTACATAATACAAGAGATATTTGCACGACTTACAACATATAACTTTTGTGAAATAATAACAACACATGCAGTTATACAACAAGAAAGTAGAAAATACAAATATCAGGTTAATTTTACTGTAGCTATATCAATTTGTATGCAGTATCTCAGATGTAGGAATGTAGTGTCACCTCCTGATGTTGAAGCATTAATTAAAAAATATATATTACCTGTTCGAAATGGTAGAAAAGACCCTCGCAAAGTCAAAACTAAATCATCAGTAAGCTTCATATATATAGTAGCATAAAAATAGTTATTAATATAATTTTTTTTTGCAGAGAGCCCCTCTGTTTTATTTGTATGTCCAAAAATAATAATATGTAAAAAATAAAGCCAATCAAAAACACATATCTTTTTGATTGGCTCTATCTCTGTTTATAACAAATAATTAACTTAATGACATTGCCTTTTGGGGATTTTTTTATTTATAATTTTTGCAAGGTAAAAATTTTCCTTAATTGAAAATTGATAATTATAATGTTTTTCTGTTCATATAATTTACAGCAACTCCAACCCCTAAAAGAATCCAGAATATTGGAGCAACACTTATGACTGAATCGTTGAATACTCCAGCTAATAAATATCCTATAACACCTAGTGATATAGCAGCTCCAAAGAGCTCAGAAATTTCATATTCTTTCTTTAATGCATATAATTTTAAGCTGTCAATGATGTATATCAACATTACTCCAAGGAATGCAATTAATGCTATTAATCCGTTATTTAGAGCTATTTGTAGATATAAGTTATGAGGTTTATCTACAATCATATTTGGTGTATCATAAGCGTAGTACTTGCCTATAAGGTCATTTTGAGGGAACTCAAGTACAAATGTATCAGGACCTTTACCAAGTATTAAATTATCTTTAAGTAATGGAATAGATCTTGACCATATGTAACCTCTGGCAGAACCTAATTTTTCTTTTCCTGCAAAGCCAAATGTTTCAGGAAATTCTATATCTATATCTTCAAAATTAGATGGATTTACTAAGTGTATGCTTCCATCATCTTTTACTTTAAATAAGAATGAGTTTTTGCTATCACCTGTAGGTGCTAATTGTAGTACATCCATTTTGTCAGCTGCTTCAGATGATTTAAAAAGTTTGAATGATACAGTAGATAATTTATCGTTATCTAACAAGTAACAATCATCCCCTTTGGATATTGAAATTTTATTATTAGAGGAATCAGTGAATTTATATTTGTTATCTTCAAATGAAATGTTTAAGGTTTCATTTTGGAAGACTACCTGAACATCTCCGTTTTCATTGGTTATATCTTTAACAGGAACTAAATCTTTGTAGTTAACATCGCTTGTATTACTAAAAATGCTGAAGGCATCTTTAAAAAGTGAAGGAACTCTTGTAAATACACTTCCGCCTGTCATAAAATTAAGGCCAACTATAATAACGGCAATAGAAGCTATAGTAATGAAGAATTGCTTCTTATTTTTAAATATTAATTTTCCGAAAATTATAATGGCAAGAATTATACTTGCGAATACACCTATTAAGCCACCACGAGATGTACTACCAAATAACAACCAAAGTGCGGCTAAAAATCCAATACAATTCACTATTTTATAAATGATATCATCTTCAATAAATATTGAACAAAATAGTAGTGGAAGAGTAACTGCAACGAAGCTTCCTACATAGTTATAATGAAACAATGTTCCGTAAAGTTTTCCTGATTCATAAAGTAAGCTCAGTTGTCCTCCAGTTTTTTCTGCAATACTAGTAGGAATAGAAATTAGTTTTCCAAGCTCAGTATTGATTAAATCTTGACCAGCATATTGAAACATTCCTAAAAATGCATTAATGAACACTATAATTAATATTGGAATTACAACAAATCTAAAATTATCTGTACTCTTAAAAGTATAAATAGAGTATATGAATAGTAACAAATAACAAGCAATTGTTATAAAACCTTCTGCTCTATTATATACACCCCAAAATGCTATATGTTTATATGGTGAAAAAATAGATGAAAGTAGAGATAATATTAAAAATATAATAGTAAGTAGTAATATAATATGTACTATTTTATCTTTTTTTTCAAAAATATACTTAAAATAGATTATAGAAATAAAAATTGCAATCACAGTAAATATAGCTAATAAAATAAATTTATTTTGTGAAAATAATTCATATTGGGTGGAAACACCCCATATTGTTTGAGAAAATTCATCTAATTTAACTTCTTTTGCACGAACTATTAATGGAACTATAGCTAGCACAAAAGATATAGGCAAGAAAAAACCAATTGGATTTTCTTTAAGATACTTTTTCAAATTTTCCAAAGTCAACACATCCTATTTCTTATATTTTATTTTGAGAAGTCATATTCAATATTAATAAGTAATTATATTACATGTATTGAATATGCTTAAACTATTTTCTATTATAGCATTTTGAGTAAAGCTTGACTATTATATAGTTATCTTATTTATATATTTTTAAGATACTCTTAATAAAGTTATTTAATTAATAATTTAGATTATAAAAATGGATATATGAAAAATTTTTATTTCATATATCCTAAAATTTATCTTATAGCTTTTAATTGAGCAATATCTGCCCAGTTTTTTGCAGTTGCGACTTCCACTCTATGCATATCTTGGGTCATTTCTTCAATATTAGATTTTATGGAAGCTACTGTGATTTTAATATCCTTTTGACCTTGTTCTAAATTATCAATCTTAGTATTCATAATTTTGATTTCGGATTTTATGTTAGAGACATCAGCTTTTAATTCAGTGATATCAGCTTTTAATTCAGTAATATCAGATTTCATGCTATCAATAGATGAAGCATTTTGATCTAATTTTGAATTCATAGATTGTAGTAATTCTAAGATTTGATTATCCATAAATAAAAACCTCACTTTACATTATTTTAATAATAATTTCTAGTTTATCTTTTGTAAAAACAATTTCTAGTGAGAATATTATAGCAAATAATATGTTAATAGTATATACATTAAAAAATAGAAATATTCTATCTTTTAATAGTTTTGTTTTGTGATATTTCTTTGTGTTTAAGCTCTAGCTTTTCATTATTCTTAATGCCTTTAAACACAGTTTTAAACAAAATACTTATTTCCATAAAAATGCTCCAATTTTCAATATAATAAATGTCATATTCAATACGTTTTTTTATTGATGTATCTCCTCTATAACCATTAACCTGAGCAAGTCCTGTTATACCAGGCTTAACTTGATGCTTAACCATATATAAGGGAATTTCATCTTTAAAGGTATCAACAAAATGTGGCAGCTCAGGTCTTGGACCAACTAAACTCATATCTCCTTTTAATACATTAAAAAACTGTGGAAGCTCATCTATAGAAAACTTTCTAATGAATGAACCAAACTTAGTCTTCCTATGATCAACATTTGTACTCCATGCTGTATTAGATTCAGAATTAATTCTCATTGATCTGAACTTATACATAACAAAGGGATTTTTATTTAAGCCAACACGAGTCTGCTTGAATATTACTGGACCAGGAGAAGTTAACTTAATTGCTATTGCAGTAAATAACATAATTGGACTAGTAATTAAAATTAAAAACAATGAACCGAATATATCTAAAGTTCTCTTTAAAAAAGCATTTCCTAAATTGTCTAAAGGAATTCTCCTTATATTAATTAATGGCATGTGTCCAATTACATCTATGTATGGCTGACTTGGTATGTATTTATAACAAAATGGGATTATAGAAATTTTTGTTCCGCTATGTTCACATGCAGATACAACATCTTCCAAATATTTAGCGTCTTCTACATCCAAGGCACAAATAACTTCATCAGGTTTCTGTTTAGTGAGAATATCTAAAAGATCACAATAGTTTCCAAGCTTTTCACCTTCAAAGTCAAAGTTATTAGATACATATCCAGAATAGTTATATCCAAACTCTTTGCTATTTTTTATGATATTTAGGTAATCTTGTGCAGTCTCGCCAGATCCAATTATTATTATGTGCTTTAGGTTTAATCCATTTTTTCGTATTTTCCATAAGATTTTTCTAAGAATATATCGTTTTAATAAAACTAATAGCATGGTTACAAAATAAAATATGACCCAGACTAATCTTGATAAATTAACTAATTTAACTGTGAATAATATAGAAAGAATTATTGAAATTACTATTGTATTAGCTTTTATTATACTTGATATTTCTTTTGAAAATGATTTTGTTCTGAATGAATCATATAAATCGAAAAAATAGTATATAATAACGTTTATGGGAACTACTACAATCATAAATTGCAAATATTTATCTAGTTCAATATAATCAGTGCCAGGATTAAGAACAAAAAAACGAATAAAATATGATATGGTAATGGAAATAAATAATATAAAAATATCACTTAAAGCATTTATTCTGTTTAATAAGCTTTGATTTTCCCGTATCATGGATGTGCCCAACCCCTTCTATTTTTAAATCGTATTTCTAAATACTATGTTAATTTTAATGTTAGAATTGGTATTTGTAAATATAAGATTGACATATTACATGCAAATATACAACTTTGAGTATAAAAATTATTAAAAGGTTTAAGTAATGAATTTAGGAAAAGATAAGAAAAGGCTTTATCAAAGAAGTAATAAAGAATGCTGAAAATTCAATTGATATACATATGATGGCAGAAATGATAGAACAATGTTCTTTGCTTTTACATGTAAATAAGAAAATTTAAGAAAATTTTAAGTTAAAACTAACTCGTTTTTAGTGGAGATTTGAATAATTTGCTCTGAAAATCAGTTTATTTATATACTTAGATATGTTAAAATAGAAAAAGAATTGTATAAAAATAGATTATGAAAGAAGTGAGATATTTTGACTAAGGGGATAATACTTGCAGGTGGTAGCGGTACAAGACTTTATCCATTAACTATGGTAACGTCAAAACAATTATTGCCTATATATGATAAACCAATGATATATTATCCATTATCTACTTTGATGCTTGCTGGAATAAGGGATATATTAATAATATCTACACCACAAGATTTACCTAATTTTGAAAGATTATTAGGTGATGGATCAAGATATGGAATTAATCTATCATACAAAGTTCAGCCGTCTCCAGACGGACTAGCACAAGCTTTCATTTTAGGTGAGGAATTTATAGGTAATGATAACTGTGCTATGATTCTTGGTGATAATATATTCCATGGAAATGGACTTAAAAGACAGCTAAAAATAGCAGTCGAAAATAAAGGGAGAGCAACTGTTTTTGGATATTATGTTGAAGACCCGGAAAGATTTGGGGTGGTTGAGTTTGATAAAGATGGAAAAGTAATATCACTTGAAGAAAAACCAGAAAATCCAAAGTCAAATTATGCTGTTACAGGGCTTTATTTTTATGATAATAAAGTATGTGAATATGCTAAGAGTTTAAAACCTTCAGCAAGAGGAGAACTCGAAATAACTGATTTGAATAAGATTTATTTAGAAGAAGGAAGATTAGATGTACTTACATTAGGTCGTGGATATGGATGGCTTGATACAGGAACTGTGGACAGCTTAACAGAAGCTTCTGAATATGTAAGGGTTATTGAAAATAGACAAGGATTAAAAATATCTTGCATAGAAGAAATTTCATATAAAAACGGATGGATAGATAAAGAAACATTACTTGAAAGCGCAAATGCTTATGGAAAAAGTCCGTATGGTCAGCACTTAAAGAATGTTGCTGAAGGAAAGGTTATATATTAAATACATAATTGACAATGAATAATGTCAATTAAAATAGAGGTGTGTTATGAATTTAATTAAGACAAAATTAGATGGTGTATATATAGTTGAACCACAGGTTTTTAATGATGAAAGAGGATGGTTTATGGAAACATACTCTGCTAGAAAGACTCCAGAGATAGCTTGTGATTTTGTACAGGATAATCAATCATATTCAAAAGGTAAGGGAATCCTTCGCGGAATACACTTTCAAAATGGTGAACATGCACAAGCTAAACTTGTAAGAGTGGTAAAAGGTGCGGTATTAGACGTAGCAGTAGATTTAAGAAAAGGCTCACCAACATATAAGCAGTGGGTTGCAGTTGAACTTTCAGAAGAAAATAAAAAGCAGTTATTTATTCCAAGAGGATTTGGACACGGATTTGTGACTCTAAGTGATGATGTAGAATTTGTTTATAAAACAGATAATTATTACAATCATGAAAGTGATAGAAGTATTAAGTTTGATGATCCGGAAATTGGTGTTGAATGGGGAATAGCTAATCCTATTCTTTCAGAAAAGGATAAAAAAGCACCACTATTAAAGGACAGTGATTGTACTTTTATATATAAATAATTATTGATTAAGGAGAATATTTTATGAAAATTGTTGTAACTGGTGGAGCAGGATTCATAGGTGGTAATTTTGTTCACTATATGCTTAATAAATATAATGATTATAAAATAGTAGTAGTAGATAGCTTAACATATGCAGGTAATATGGAGACGTTAGCACCTGTAAAAGATAATCCTAATTTTTCTTTTTATAAAATTGATATAGCTGATAGAAATGCTGTATATGAAATGTTTGAAAAAGAACATCCAGATATGGTTGTTAATTTTGCTGCAGAAAGCCATGTGGATAGATCAATAGAAAATCCAGAAATATTCTTACAAACTAACATTATAGGTACAGCTGTACTTATGGATGCATGTAGAAAATATGGGATAAAGAGATACCATCAAGTATCAACAGATGAAGTATATGGTGATTTACCATTAGACAGGCCAGATCTTTTCTTTACAGAAGAAACTCCAATACATACATCAAGCCCATATTCTTCAAGTAAAGCATCTGCTGATCTTTTAGTAGGAGCATATTATAGAACATATGGATTACCTGTAACAATTTCAAGATGCTCTAATAACTATGGACCATATCATTTTCCAGAAAAATTGATACCTTTAATGATAGCAAATGCTTTGAATGATAAGGAACTTCCAGTGTATGGAACAGGCGAAAATGTTAGAGACTGGCTTTATGTTGAAGATCACTGCAGAGCAATTGATTTAATCATCCATAAAGGTAAAGTTGGAGAAGTATATAACATTGGCGGACATAATGAAAGAAGTAATTTAGAAGTTGTTAAAACAGTTTTAAGAGAATTAGGTAAGTCAGAGGATTTAATTAAATATGTTTCAGATAGAAAAGGGCATGATATGAGATATGCTATTGATCCTACTAAGATTCATAATGAACTTGGCTGGTTACCAACTACAACATTTGATGAAGGAATTAAAAAGACTATTAAGTGGTATTTAGATAATAAAGCTTGGTGGGAAAATATTATTAGTGGAGAGTATCAAAATTACTATGAGCAAATGTATGCAAATAGATAAACCACTAGTTTCAATATTATTAGCTGTTTATAAGCCAAATGAAAAATGGCTTATAGAACAGCTCATTTCTTTAAATGAGCAGACTTATGAGAATTTAGAACTATTAATTTATGACGATTGTCCAGATTCTCCTGTAAATGAAGACTACTTTAAAAAGCATATTACTAATTTTAAGTATACTTTAATAAGAGGAGAAACAAATAAGGGCTCAAATAAGGCATTTGAGGAATTGACTAAATTAGGTAATGGTGAGTTTTTTGCTTATTGTGATCAGGATGATATTTGGGAAAATAATAAGATAGAGATTTTAACCACATTAATAAAGAAAGAAAGATCTATTATTGCATATAGTGATATGAAGGTTATAGATGAGGATGGAAAGATTGTTGCAAATACATTACTAGATGTTAAAACCCGATTAAATTATATTAAAGGAGAAAAAATATTATCAAAAATATTTTTTAAAAATTGTATATCAGGTTGTTGTATGCTTATAGAGAGTAAGGTGGCAAAAAAAGCAATTCCTTTTTCAAAATATGTACTTCATGATCAATGGTTAAGTATTATAGCGAGTTGTTATGGAAAAATATGCTTTACCAATAAATCATTAGTGAAATATAGAATACATGGAGATAATCAAACCTATAGTTTAAAAGGAATTAATGATAAAAAAGATTATTACAAATTAAGAGTAGAGGTATTAAAAGATAGGCTAATTGAGTTGGAAAATTTCATTAGTAAAAATGATGTAGATTTAGATGAAATTAAAGAATTCTGTTGTGCTAGAATCAATAAAAATATATTTAAAATTATTAAATATAGGTATTTATGCAAAAAAGAAGCATATTTTGAAGTCGCAATCAAATATATGCCAAATTTCATATTTAAAATAATAATAAAAGTAAAGTGAGATGATAGAGTATGATGCTTGTTACTGGAGTAAATGGGCAATTAGGATTTGACGTTGTTAAAGAACTAAAAACAAGAAGAATAGAATGTTTGGGAATAGATGTAAATGATTTAGATATAACAGATGAGAAAAAAGTGTTTGATTATATTACAAAGTTAAGACCGGATGGAGTTATACATTGTGCAGCATATACTGCAGTCGATAAAGCAGAAGATGATTTAGAAAATTGCACAAAGGTTAATGTGGATGGAACTGAAAATATTGCTAAAGCATGTAAAAAAATAAATGCAAAGATGATTTATATATCAACTGATTATGTTTATGATGGAAATGGTGATGAGCCTTTTGAAGTAGATGGTCATATAGAACCACATTCTATATATGGTAAGACTAAATATAAAGGTGAATTAAAAGTACAGGAATTATTAGAAAAATACTTTATTGTAAGAATTTCGTGGGTATTTGGGATTAATGGGAATAATTTTATTAAAACTATGCTTAAGTTAGGTGCAGAAAAGGAAAGTATAAATGTTGTTTGTGATCAAATAGGGAGTCCAACGTATACAGTAGATTTAGCATCACTTTTATGTGATATGATTGTAAGTGAAAAGTATGGGGTATATAATGCTAGTAATGAAGGAGTTTGCTCGTGGGCTGAGTTTGCAGCAGAAATTATGAAACAAGCAGGATTAAGTTGCAAGATTAACTTTATCCCAACAAGTCAATATCCTTCAAAAGCAGTAAGACCATTTAATTCAAGAATGTCTAAGAAGCGTATATTAGAAAATGAATTCAATTTATTACCAATGTGGAAAGATGCATTAAGTAGATTCTTAATTGAAATTAATCTTTAATTAATATAAAGTTTTCTATAAGAAACTGAGAATTAATTATTATTTAGGAGAATTAAAATGATAGATGAATTAAAAAAGTTTTGGGAATATAGGCAACTTTTGGCCAATCTGACAAAAAAAGATTTAAAATTAAAATATAAAAATTCTATATTAGGTTTTATATGGTCTCTACTTAACCCATTAATGCTTTTGATTATATATACATTTGCATTTAAATATATATTTAAACAACAAATTGAAAATTTTAGTATATTTGTATTAAGTGGGCTACTTGCATGGACTTTTTTTCAAGGTTCAATTATGGGAAGCGTGAATTCTATAGTATCAAATTCAAATTTAGTCAAAAAGGTTTATTTTCCACGTACAATAATACCAATTTCTGTAGTATTATCTAGCTTTATTAACTACATGATTACTTTGGTGATATTAGGTATTGCGATAATCGTTTCAGATATAAAAATTAGTGTGGCAGTACTTTTGTTACCAGTGATATTAATATTGTTATTAGTGTTTACAGTAGGATTAGGGTTGGCTTTATCCGCATTGAATGTGAGGTACAGAGATATTGCTCATTTTATGGAGATAATATTCATGGGATGGTTTTATATAACACCAATAATTTATTCGACAGAACAAATTCCTAATAATTTAAGATTTATAGCATATATTAATCCATTAACCACATTTATAGAAAGTATAAGAAGTGTATTAATATATGCAGAATTACCAAATTTAATTAGTATATTATCAATGATAGTGTATAGTTTAGGTATTTTAGTATTGGGAATAGTAATATTTAATAATTTGAAAGATAAATTCGCAGAGGAAATATAATTTTAAGGAAGAGTTGAAAATGAGTATAATAGCAATTGAATTCAAAAATATAACTAAACATTTTAATATATATATTAATAAAACACATT
>OCAO01000354.1_pt1 | contig 19445 bp, 17 predicted proteins | sample 1477151 | NCBI WGS metagenome assembly OCAO01 (sample SAMEA2580298, study PRJEB22360) | human gut metagenome | biome: human gut; feature: human-associated habitat; material: faeces | place: Denmark | collected 2008/2010 | reverse complement strand
AAATCACAATTTATCGAGATGTTTGGAAGTCCAAATGAAAAGAGATTTGGTGGGAAAACATTACCTGAAATAATTGAAAATAACAAATATGCACTAAAGAGAGGTCCTTTTGGAGGCTCATTAAAGAAAGGTGACTTTATACAAGAAGGGTATTTAGTATATGAACAACGTCATGCTATACATAATGATTTTGAGTATGCTAAGTATTTTATAAGTAAAGAGAAATATGATGAAATGATTATGTTTAAGGTAGAGCCAAAGGATTTACTTGTTAGTTGTTCAGGAGTTACACTTGGTAGAATATCTGAAGTTCCAGAGGGAGCTAAAGAAGGAATTATAAATCAAGCGTTATTAAAAATAACTCTAAATCAAAATGTCATGAATAATATATTTTTTATGCAGTTATTTAGAAATGAACAAATACAAGATAAGCTTTTTGGATTCAGTAGAGGAAGTGGAATTCCTAATTTTCCATCTATGAATGAAGTAAAATCCATGGAGTTTTTATGTCCACCAATAGAACTACAAAACCAATTTGCCAACTTCGTTAAACAAGTAGACAAATTGAAATTTGAAATGCAGGAAAGTTTAAAAGAATTAGAAGACAACTTTAATTCACTAATGCAGAGAGCGTTTAAAGGAGAATTATTTATTTGATAATATACACAATACTATATATTTCAAGAAAGGAGTAATGGTTATGAAATGGGAAGAGGTTAGAAAAATATATCCAAATACTTTTGTAAAACTTCAAATATTAGAGTCACATTTAGAAGGAAATAATAAAATTATAGATGATATGGCAATTATTAAAGTTATAGATGATAACAAAAGTGCTACAAAAGAATTGATGAATTGTGGTGAAGGAACAGTGGTATATCATACAGCTAATGAAAACATAATTATTGAAGTTAAAAATATTAGGGCATATAGAGGTAGAATATAATGAGATTAGATTATAAAGATGGACTATTATTTGCATCTATAGAAATAACATACAAAGGAAAATCAAAGATAATTGAGAATGTAGTTATTGATACAGGGGCTTTTGGATCAATTATTTCACCTGATGCTGTAGAGGATATAGGAATATATGCTGAAATGAATGATAGAATAATGGAATATTATGGTGTTGGTGGAAGTACTCATAGTGCATTTGTTAAAAATATAGATGAAATTAAGGTTGAAAGTAAAGGAATTTGTAACATAGATATAGATTTTGGTTTAATAGATCAAAATGGAGATATAAATGGACTAATAGGATTAGATGTTCTTATTAAACTTGGTGCTGTAATAAATTTAGAAAAACTAACAATAGAATTTTAAAGATTGATTAAAAAACTGTAGTTAGGACGTATACTATAATATTTATGAAGTAAGGGAGTAAATGTTATGGTAGAGGATATTATTATGCAAGTAGAACAAAAAATGTGTGAAGTACTCAATAATGAACAAATGGAATGTTTTCATCAGATAATGAAAGAAACTTTTTCGGGATTAATTATAAGTAAAGATGAGAATAAAGTTCATATAAATAATACTGATAAATATAACTATCTAGAAATATTTATTTCAGCAAAACAAGTTGAGGGATGTTCTGAAAAATCCATAAAGTATTATAAATCAACAATAAACAATATGTTAAAGGTTGTTGAAAAGCCAGTGAAACAGATTGTTACTGAAGATATAAGAAATTATTTATCAGAGTACTATAAAAATAATAAATGTAGTAAAGTGAGCGTTGATAACATAAGAAGGATTATTTCAAGTTTCTTTTCATGGCTTGAAGAGGAAAACTATATTCTAAAAAGCCCTGTAAGGCGTATTCATAAGATTAAAACAACTAAAGTTCTTAAAGAGACTTATTCAGATGAAAATTTAGAAATAATGAGGGATAATTGTTCATCCATTCGTGATTTAGCTATGATTGATTTACTAAATTCAACAGGTATGCGCGTAGGAGAATTAGTAAAATTAAATATAGACGATGTAAATTTTAATGAAAGAGAATGTATAGTTTTAGGAAAAGGTGATAAAGAAAGAAAAGTTTATTTTGATGCTAAAGCGAAAATCCATCTACAAAGATATATTAATATCAGAAATGATGACAATAAGGCATTATTTGTATCATTATTAAAGCCACATAAAAGGTTACAGATAAGTGGTGTAGAAATAAGAATGAGGCAATTAGGCAGAAAACTAAATATTAATAAAGTTCATCCCCATAAATTTAGAAGAACTCTTGCTACAAGAGCTATTGATAAAGGTATGCCAATTGAACAGGTTCAACAGCTTTTAGGACATCAAAAGATTGATACAACTATGCAATATGCAATGGTCAATCAAATTAATGTAAAAATGTCTCATAGGAAGTATATAGGATAAAATATTAGACAAATCACAATTTATCGAGATGTTTGGAAGTCCAAATGAAAAGAGATTTGGTGGGAAAACATTACCTGAAATAATTGAAAATAACAAATATGCACTAAAGAGAGGTCCTTTTGGAGGCTCATTAAAGAAAGGTGACTTTATACAAGAAGGGTATTTAGTATATGAACAACGTCATGCTATACATAATGATTTTGAGTATGCTAAGTATTTTATAAGTAAAGAGAAATATGATGAAATGATTATGTTTAAGGTAGAGCCAAAGGATTTACTTGTTAGTTGTTCAGGAGTTACACTTGGTAGAATATCTGAAGTTCCAGAGGGAGCTAAAGAAGGAATTATAAATCAAGCGTTATTAAAAATAACTCTAAATCAAAATGTCATGAATAATATATTTTTTATGCAGTTATTTAGAAATGAACAAATACAAGATAAGCTTTTTGGATTCAGTAGAGGAAGTGGAATTCCTAATTTTCCATCTATGAATGAAGTAAAATCCATGGAGTTTTTATGTCCACCAATAGAACTACAAAACCAATTTGCCAACTTCGTTAAACAAGTAGACAAATTGAAATTTGAAATGCAAATGACTAAATTAAATACAATATCTAATATATATTTAAAGGAATTTTACGAGTTTAGCATAATTTAATATACAGTAGATAATTATAATCATGAATAATAAAAGAAGGTATATATTAATTTAAAAGTATAAGGAGTGAGAATATTTGGCTATTGAGAGTGTTGAATTAAGGAATTTTACTATTTTTAAAAGTATAAAATTTGATTTTTCAAAAGGAATTAATATATTAATAGGCGAAAATGGAACTGGAAAAACACAGCTTATAAAAGCAATTTATGCAGATCTTAAAATTTCTAAAAGTAAAGATATAGATGATATTTCACGATATTTTAAATCTGTAAATGAGAATAACAGTTTTTTTGTTAAACAGATTAAACCGTTATTTTTAAAAGTTAAAGCTTCTGGAATTGAAAATAAGAGTGATAAAAATTATTTAATGGGAAACTTAGGACTTAATATTAATGGTATAAAATCAACTATTGATAGTGATGATGAATGTTCATATGAAATATCATATCCAGCAAAAGAAGTTAAGTGTACTTTTATTCCAGCAAAGGATATGCTTACTCACGCTAAAGGTTTCGTATCTATGGCAGATAAATTTGGGGAATTTCCATTTGATAAAACTTTAGTTGATATAATTAAAATTGCAGGAGAATGGCAGCTAAAACAACCACCAAAGATTGCTCTGAAAATATTACCTATACTTGAAGAAATGATGGAAGGTAAGGTGGTTATTGAAAATGATGAATTTTATATAAAAAAGTACAGTGGGGATATGGTTAATTTTGCAGTTGAAGCTGAAGGTCTAAAGAAAATAGGACTATTATGGCAGCTTTTAATGAATGAAAATATAACAGAAAATAGTGTGCTTTTATGGGATGAACCAGAAGCTAATATTAATCCTAAATTTATTCCTAACTTAGTTAAAATATTGCTTGAACTTCAAAGAAATGGAGTACAGATTTTTATACCCACACACAATTATATATTAGCAAAATACTTTGATGTGAAAAAGAGAGATAATGATGAAGTAATGTATTATTCTCTATATAAAAATAATGATGAAATTAATTGTGAAAGTAATTCTACATTTGGAGATTTAAAGAATAATACTATTATGGACACATTCGTGAACCTTTATAAGGAAGAAGTTGAAAGGGCGATGAAAAAGTGATTCAAATAAATGAATCTGGTATGATCTTTGGTGAATTTGAGGATAATAAGGTGTTCCAAATTGAAGAATCAAGACTACAGCAAAAAGTGGGAAATTGAATAAAAGTTGTAGAATTCATTTTTATAAGCAATGAAAATGAATTGAGTTTCGTTGAAGCAAAATCAAGTTCGCCAAGACCAGTAAATGATAATATTATACGTTTTAATGAATTTATAGATGAAATCTCTGATAAATTTATACACTCATTCAATTTATATTATTCTGCTATTATGAAAAGAAATGAAAATTATACCGAAATAGATACTAGTTTTTTTGAGCTAGATAATACAAAAATAAAATTTAAGTTTATTCTTGTAATTAGAGGCATAAAATAGAATGGTTAATGCCATTATCAGATGCATTAAAAGAAAAATTATCTTATCACAATACTATATGGAAGAGTCAGGTTGTTGTAATGAATGATATGTTAGCAAAGCAATATAATTTAATAAAATCTTAGTAAATTAAAAGTTATAAGGGGGCTAAAATATTAATGTGTACTAACTTTGAGTTTTTAAAGTTTAAAAAAGAGTTTTTAAGTTTCAGTAATGCATGTATTGAAGCTGAAAAAAGTATTGTTGTAAGTCCAGCTACTACAGCAATTTTAAGCAGGCGTGCTTTAGAGCTTGCAGTTAAATGGCTTTATGCCCATGATGATGAATTAAATATGCCATATCAAGATCAAATAAGCAGTTTGATTCACAATAATAGTTTTGTTGAGCTTATTGATTCTGGTATGTTACCAATGCTTAAGTTTGTAATTAAGCTTGGTAATGTTGCTGTCCATACTAATTCTAATATTAAGAGAGAAGAAGCAGTTCTTTCACTACATAATTTATATCAATTTGTTAATTGGATTGATTATTGTTATGGCGAGGATTATAATGAAAAATCTTTTGATGAAAGTTCTCTTTTAAAAGCTAATGAAGAAAGCAGGACAAGACCAGAAGAACTTAAAGATTTATATGAAAAATTAAGTTCTAAAGATAGAAAATTAGAAGAGATAATAAAAGAAAATGAAGATCTTAGAAAAGAAATAACTGCAAAAAGAAAAGAAAATACTGAAAACTATGATTTTAAAGTAGATGAAATAAGCGAATTTAAAACAAGAAAACTTTACATAGATGTTGAATTAAAACTTGCAGGATGGGACTTTAAGAAGTATATAGGTGAAGAAATAGAACTATTTGGAATGCCTAATAGTTCAGAAAAGGGTTATGCTGATTACGTTCTTTATGGTGATAATGGAAAGCCACTTGCAGTAATTGAAGCTAAAAGAAGTAGCAAAGATCCTAAAATTGGAGGGCAACAGGCTAAGCTTTATGCAGATTGTTTAGAAAGACAATATAATGTAAGACCTATTATATTCTTTACAAATGGCTTTGAAACTTATATTTGGGACGATTATAATGGTTATTCTGAAAGACCAGTCTATGGTTTCTTTAAGAAAGATGAACTTCAATTAATGATAGATAGAAGAAGTAGGAAAAAGAGTTTAAATAATATTACTATTAATGATGAAATATCTAATAGATATTATCAGAAAGAGGCTATTACGTCTATTTGTGAAGAGTTAGAAAATAGAAAGAGAAAGTTCCTTTTTGTAATGGGTACTGGAACAGGCAAAACAAGGACAGCAATATCAGTAGTTGATGTTTTAAGCAAAAATAACTGGATAAAAAATGTTTTGTTTTTAGCAGATAGAACAGCTCTTGTAAAGCAAGCTAAAAAGAATTTTTCAAAGTTGTTACCTGATTTATCACTATGTAATTTATTAGATAGTAAAGATAATCCAGAAGAAGCAAGAATGATTTTTTCTACATATCCAACTATGATGAATGCAATAGATGATACAAAATCTAAGGATGGGAAGAGATTATTTACGTGTGGCCATTTTGATTTAATAATAGTTGATGAATCCCATAGAAGTATTTATAAAAAGTATAAAGCTATATTTGATTATTTTGATGCTTTTCTTTTAGGACTTACAGCAACTCCTAAAGATGAAATAGATAAGAATACATACACTATTTTTGATATGGAAAATGGGGTGCCTACTTATGCATATGAACTTGAAAAGGCAGTTGAAGATGGATATCTTGTAGATTATAAGACCTTAGAAGTTAAATCTAAGATAATGGAAGATGGTATAAAGTATGACGAACTTTCAGAAGAGGATAAAGCTGAATATGAAGAAAAATTTAATGATGATGAAAATATAGAAGAAGAAATAAGCTCTGCAGCAGTTAATGAATGGTTATTTAATGCTAATACTATTGATCTTGTTTTAAACAAGCTTATGGAAAAAGGATTAAGAATAGAAGGTAATGAAAAGATTGGAAAGACAATAATATTTGCAAAAAGTCACAGACATGCAGAAGCAATAAAAGAAAGATTTGATAAGTTGTTCCCAGAGCTTGGAACACATTTTGCAAAAGTAATTGATAACAGAATTAAATATGTAGATACTTTAATTGATGATTTTTCAGATAAGGATAAATATCCTCAGATTGCTATAAGTGTAGATATGCTTGATACAGGAATAGATATACCTGAAATATTAAATCTTGTTTTCTTTAAAAAAGTAAGATCAAAAACGAAGTTTTGGCAGATGATTGGCAGAGGTACAAGACTTTGCAAAGATTTAATGGGAATTGGTCAAGATAAAGAGATATTCTTGATATTTGATTTCTGTAATAATTTTGAATTTTTCAGAACTAATCCTAAAGGCTTTGAAGGCAATTTAGGACAGACCTTAAGTGAAAATATATATAATTTAAAAGTTGAATTGATAAAAGAACTTCAAGATATAAGGTATGATGAAGAGGAATATGTACATTACAGAAAAGAACTTTTAGATGAATGTTTATATGGAATAAATTCATTAAATGAAGATAACTTTAGAGTAAGAATGAATTTAAAGTATGTGCATAAATATAAAAATATAGTAGAATGGCAGAGTCTTGGAGCAGTAAGCACAAAAGAAATTAAGGAGTATATATCTCCACTTATAACTTCTTTAAAAGATGATGAGCTTTCAAAAAGATTTGATTTAGTAATGTATACAATAGAGCTTGCAGCATTACAAGGTAATAATGCTACAAAGCCAATAAAAAGCGTTATAGAAACAGCAGAAAGCCTTTCTAAACTTGGAACTGTACCCCAAGTTCAGGCACAAAAATATATTATAGACAAAGTAAGAACAGAAGAATTCTGGGAAAATGTTGATATATTTGAGTTAGATGAAGTAAGACAAGCATTGAGAGAATTGCTTAAATACTTAGAAAGAGAAAAGCAAAAGGTTTATTATACTCATTTTGACGATATAATTATAGCAGAAGAATCAAATGATGCTATTTATAATTCCAATGACCTTAAAAACTACAGAAAAAAAGTTGAATATTACCTAAAAGAGCATGAAAATGAACTTGCCATATTTAAGCTTAAAAATAATAAACAACTTACGCAGCAAGATTTAAAAACCCTTGAAACTATAATGTGGCAGGAGCTTGGCTCACAAGATGATTATAAAAAGGAATTTGGAGAAATGCCAGTAAATAAGCTTGTAAGAAAAATTGTTGGATTAGATAGGTCAGTTGCCAATAATATGTTCTCAGAATTTTTAAACAGTCAACATTTAAATCCAAAACAGATCCATTTTGTTAAACTTATAGTAGATTATGTTGTAGCAAATGGTCTTATAGATGATAACAGAATTTTAATGGAAGATCCATTCAGAACTGTAGGAAGCCTTGCAGTATTATTTAAAGATAACATGAATGATGCTAAGAGCATAATGAGTAAGGTTGCAGAAATTAAAAATAATGCTGAAAATATAATCTCCTAAAAATTTTATTGATTAGTTGATAAAAAATATTGACAAAAGAATTAGGGATGATACACTAATATTGATAAAAATGAAATACACAACAAGGGTGTTGAACATATTTTATATGTGTTTGGCATCCTTGTTTTTTTGTATTCACATTTTTATTTTTTTGCAATTACCAAATTTTACATACTGGTAAAAGATTATTAAATATTTTGATAGTGTAAAATACACTATGAAAAAATGATATTTGAAAACTAAATAGCTAAATAATCAATATAAGTTAAAATTAGTAAGAAAATAATTAGATTTGAGCATAAGAAATATGCCTCCGGGCGACACAGGCGGAAAACAAAATATAGTGAAGTTTGTATTTGTATTTTTCTTTATCATCTAAATCTTTTGGAAGCTTTCTTAAGTTATTTGTATAATATGAGCATTTGGGATTATGGCATTTATGTATTCTAAAGTGTTTACGCTCTTTCTGGATAGTAAGAGTATGACCACAATAAGGGCATTTAAAAACTAAGGGTTTAGTTGTATTATTATTTTCATTAAATGTAAGCCCACAAACTTTACATTGGAACTGACCTTTATTCACGTTGTTGTCATATATATAATCGTGAGGATCACCACATCTAGGGCATATAGTTGATTTTGAAATGGACTTACCGTTACGTCTTTGGACGGGTTTTATGGTTTTATTATATCGTTGCTTATAGTAATACAAAAGAGCTTTGTAGTCTACTTTTTCAAATTTAAGAATTGTAGGAAGTTTATCAACCTTAAATTTTTGATATTCTAGACTATTTGAATCATCAAATATCATTTGTTTAAGTGGTATATATTTCGAAATGAATAGAAATAATTCACAAATAATTTTAATTAAATATTGATTATAAATTAGTAAATAAGTTATAATTGAATTCATAATAACGACAACCTTTCTAAGTTAGTTTTTTTGTTAAGAGATTCAATTTTAACATAGAAATTAGGGGGCGTTGTTTTTTTATACAAAAAAAACTGTCGGAAACCTTGATATATAAAGAAAAAATAGAAAAGAAGTGTAAATAACTTTACACTATCATATAACAAAGGGAGGGACTTTTATGGACAAAAATTCTAATATTTTTAAACCTATTCAAATTTGAAACGTTGTAGCAAAAAATCGTATTGAGATTTCACCAGCAGGGGCATTTTTATGTGGAAGGGATGGTGGAAATAATCCTGAATTTTTAGCTTATACAAAATCATTAGCTAAATCGGGAGCTGGAATTGTTACATTAGGGGTTTCATCAGTAGATAAACAAAGTTCAGGTGTACCTATTACTAATGTAGGTAATTCATTATAAAATAATCCAGGTTTATTTTGGGGTAATAATACATTTACAACTGAGGATACAATAAATTTTAGTTTATCATCGTTAGCACTTAGATTTCCTATTGAATAAGCAACAAGAATTTATATTAGTGAAAATTAATATAAATTCTTGTTGCTTATTTTTTCTTAGTCTTTTATAATTGAATTTTTAGGAAGTAAAAATGTTGTTATTAAATTAATTGCTGCAACAAATGTCATGGCAATAAATATAAAATGCATTCCATTAAACATAGAATTACTTCCATCAACAGCTTTTATTATATTATTATCTATGGCTGTAAATATGTTATTGGAGTTTATTCCCTCTATGTATTGTTCCTTAAAGTAAATTTCAATACCATTATTTAATATTGAACCAAATATACTTACCCCTATGGTTTGTCCTAAAGTACGGATAAGAGAATTAGTAGAAGTTGCAACACCTCTCATAGATTCTTCTGCTCCAATTTGCGCTACAATTGTTACTATTGTAAATAATGCTCCAGCGCCATATCCCATAATAATCACTATTATAATAACTACTGGTAGGGAAGATATGCTTTTTAAAGTTATAAGCAAACTTGAACTAATTAGCATAATAACACTGCAAACTTGAAGAATTCGTTTTTCTCCTACTTTTGTAAGCAACTTACCTAAGGTAAATGTTGATAAAAGCCAACTTATAGACATAGGTGCTAAAGATAGGCCAGAAATTGTTGCATTATAACCTAAAACATTTTGAATATATATAGGCATATATGAGTCTATTATTACTATAACCACAGAAGCTACAAAGCCAATTATATTTATAATTATTGTAGTTCTATTAAAAATGTTAAATGGTATTAATGGTTCAGTAGATTTCTTTTCAAATAAGTAAAAAGTGAACAGTAAAACCATTGTTACTAATATATATGGTATCATTTTTGTAACACCATTTTCAATTTGCATGGTTCCAAATAACAATGATACTATTGCAAGAGTAAGAATTACTATACCTTGATAATCTATTATTGACTTTTTCTTTATAAGCTCTTCGTCAAAATTGTTCATAAGTAATACAATAGATATTATTCCAAATGGAACATTTATAAGAAATATCCAATGCCATGATAAATAATCTAGTATAAAGCCACCTATAAAAGGTCCGATTAAACCAGCTATCCCCCATACAGTATTAAGTGTACCTTGAATTTTTGCTCTTTCCTCAATTTCAAATATATCTCCTACAATAGTAAAAGATATAGTTAATATTGATCCAGCACCAATACCCTGAATTGTACGGAATAATATTAAATGAACCATACTTGTAGATAAAGCACATAAAAAGCTTCCTATAATAAATATTATTATTCCGATAACTATAATCTTTCGTCTACCATATAAATCAGATAGTTTACCATATACTGGAGTAGATACTGCTGATGTTAACAAATAAGAAGAGAATACCCAACTAATTAGATTAAAACCATTTAAGCTTTTTGAAATGGTTGGCATAGCAGTAGTCACAACCGTTCCTTCAAAAGCAGCTAAAAACATTGCTAGCATAATAGCTATAACTATATTACGTTTATTTTGCTTCACTTTGTAAACCTACCTTTCTATTAAAGTTTATTAATAAATACTATACAATAATAGACAAAAAGAACTTATTATGCAATAGATTATATTAAATTTATTTTATAATGTGATTTATTTAATCTACATGGAAGTGTTAAATCAAAGTAAAGATACTTATAAAGGCCTGTAAAGATTGTGTAAATACTACGTAAATAGTTACAGTGAACAATTACATTAAATTGACTTTGATTTTGCGTGGTGATAAGATTCAAATTGTTGGAAGGAAAATTTTTGAAAAAAGTTCAACAAAGTTTACTAAAGAAATTTATTAAAATCAAGTTTTATGAGGAGGTAAATTAAGTGCCGAAACTATTGCTTAAAAATATATGTAAAAAATATGATGAGGAGTCATATGCAGTTAAAAATGTTAATTTAGAAGTTGATGATAAAGATTTTGTGATTTTAGTTGGACCATCAGGATGCGGTAAGTCAACAACGCTTAGAATGATAGCTGGTCTTGAAGAAATAAGTGAAGGTGAAATGTGGCTGGATGGACAGTTTGCAAACTATCTAACTCACAAAGAAAGAGATCTAAGCATGGTATTTCAAAATTATGCATTATACCAAACCATGTCTGTTTATGATAATATAGCATTTTCTTTAAAGGTAAGAAAAGTTTCGAAAAATACTATAAAAGAAAAAGTAAATGAAGTTGCAGAAATTTTAGGGCTTCAGCAGTTATTAAAAAGGATGCCAAAAGAATTGTCAGGAGGACAAAAGCAGAGAGTTGCAATTGCTAGTGCAATAATAAGAAACCCAAAGATTTTGCTTATGGACGAGCCATTATCAAATTTAGATGCAAAATTAAGAAATCATATGAGAGTTGAAATGTCAAAGCTTCATAAAAAATTAAACAATACAATTATATATGTAACTCATGATCAGACTGAAGCTATGACACTTGGTACAAAAATAGTTGTATTAAAAGATGGAGAGGTACATCAGATATATACACCAGAGGCATTATATGATAATCCAGTTAATAAATTTGTTGCAGGATTTATAGGACTTCCATCAATGAACTTTATAAAATGTCAATTGAAAAATGAAAATCAATTAATGTACTTTAATCTTGGCAATGAAAAAGTATATTTACCCAAAAGTAAAAGTGATTTGTTAATTAAAAAAGGATATGAAAACAAAAATGTAATTATAGGAATACGACCAGAGCATATTACAAACAACATTGATATGACAGAAAGAGATAAAGAATATATATCTTCGCCAATTAGTGTAAAAGTAGATTTAAGTGAAATGCTTGGAGATAAAACAAATATTTATTTTAAAATTGGTGATAATGATTCAATAGCAATTTTTAAAGATAATTGTAATTTGGGGATAGGAGATAAAGCTGAGGTTTTAATATATACAAAAAATATATGCATTTTTGATGAAAAAAGCGAGAAGAATATCTTACATGAGGAAGTTGAAGGAGGTTTATGTGATGAATAAAACAAAAAGATTTAAAATCGAACCATATTCATTTATTATGCCGAGTCTTATAATATTTTCATTATTTCTATTTTATCCATTTTTTAAAACATTATATTTAAGCTTATACAAAACAGATAAAATGGGACAACCAAAATTATTTGTAGGATTTGAAAATTATACAGATTTATTTTCATCACCTTCCTTTTATAACAGTTTAGTTGTTACGTTTGTTTTTGTAACTATAGTTGTTTTAGGAAGCATGGCAATTGGACTTTTAACTGCTGTATTATGTAATAAATCCTTCCCTGGAATAAGAGCATTCAGCACAGCTTATGCACTTCCAATGGCAATTGCATCTTCGTCAGCTGCAATGATATTTAAGATCATTCTTCATCCGTCAGTAGGAATTGTAAATAAAGTTTTAAATTCTAATATAAATTGGTTGACAGATCCAAAGTATGCATTAATTTGTGTTGCAGTACTAACTGCATGGCTTAATAGCGGTATTAATTTCTACCATTATATTATTGTAAAAATTCTAATATATTTTGGTAAAAAAATCAAGGCATACGATGCTTTTATAACAAGAAGTTAATAATACGGTTAATCTCTTGGAAGAGTATAAATGGTGACAGTCACCACTCGAAAAATGTCGTTAAATATACAAAAGTTATTTTTATAATTTGTAAATATAGCGATTTTTTGTGATAAAAGTCTTAGAATTTCTAAAGCTTCTTTTTATATATGTTATATGCAAAGTTAAATTTCTATCAGATAATATCAGATAAATGATATAATAAAAGAAACATAAGTTAAATGAAAGGAATTGAGGTGGATGATTAGACAAATAATGAGGGATGTGTTTTTCCTCAATCAAAAATCTGAACAGGCAACGGAAGCAGATAAGCATGTAATTCAAGATTTACTGGATACACTGAAAGCAAACGAAGATGGTTGTGTTGGAATGGCTGCTAATATGATTGGTGTAAAAAAACGTATAATTGTAGTAAGCATGGGATTTGCTAATATTCCAATGATTAATCCAGTGATTGTGAAAAAATCCGGACCATATGAAACAGAAGAAGGATGTCTTTCATTATTAGGAGTAAGAAAGACTACGCGATATAAAGATATTGAAGTGGAGTTTTTGGATGCTGGATTTAAAAAGCAAAGACAGAAATATTCTGGCTGGATTGCACAAATTATTCAGCATGAGGTTGATCACTGTGATGGGATTGTGATTTAGTTATGAAGGGAAATTTTGAACATGGAAGCAATAGAAAGAGTATGTGAATTTTTAAATGAAGCGGAAACTTATTATTTGGCAACAGTAGAGAATGACCAACCAAGGGTAAGACCTTTTGGAACAGCACATATTTTTGAAGGAAAATTATACATTCAAACTGGAAAGGTAAAAAATGTATCAAAGCAATTATCTGTAAATCCTAAGGCAGAAATTTGTGCATTTATGAATGGAGAATGGCTTCGATTAGCAGGAACTCTAGTTGAAGATGATAGAGTTGAAGCAAGACAGTCTATGCTGGATGCATATCCTTCACTTCAAAAAATGTATGCTGCAGATGATGGGAATACACAGGTACTTTATTTTAAAGATGCTATAGCAACATTTAGCTCATTTACACATGAGCCTGAAGTAATTAAGTTATAAGTAATTTGAAAGAATATACTAAAGAACTAAAGATTCTAAAGGAACTATTATTTTGATGTAGATGTAGTGAATAATCAAAAAAACGAGGCTGTCGCATTAGTGGATTAAAATCCCGCTAACGATACCTCATTTTTTAGGTTTTATGAAATATTTTTTCAATATTTAATTTGAATTTATAAGGACTAATACTGATATTTATATAATCATAAAATTCAATAAATGATATAATAAAATAAATAGACATGAGAGATAGAGGTTTAACAAAATGCAAAAAACAATAGAAAGAATAAGAAAGTTCAGAAATGACAGAGACTAGAGTCAGTTCCATACACCAGCTAATTTATCAAAAGCAATATCAATAGAAGCAGGTGAACTTTTAGAAGAATTTTTATGGGATGAAGAAAATTATAACAAAGAGCATGTTTGTGAAGAGCTTGCAGATGTTTTAGTTTATTGTGTACATATGGCAGATTGTATTGGTGTTGATATAGATGAAATTATAAATAGCAAAATGGATAAGAATGAAAAGAAATATCCAGTTGAGAAGTCAAAGGGAAATAGCAAAAAATATACTGAGTTATGATAATTAAAAAAGAGCTTAACATAATTGTATATGAAGCATATAGGCTCAATGCAAAATCAGATATGCTTAATATTTAATTAGTATGAAAGTGAGGTAGTGTATGAGAAGAAGTAGAAGAAATGATGGAAAACCATTGTTTCGGTTGATGCTAATATTAGGAATAGTAGCTGCTGGCTTATCAGCAGTGTTTGCATTTATGATATTTTTCAAATTGCCTAAATATGCGAAACCTGAAGAATTATTAGTGCAATATATGAATAATATTGAACAGAAAAAATATGAAGATATGTATGGAGTGTTAAGCAAGGAAAGTACAACTAAGATTAGCAAAGAAGATTACATAGCCAGAAATTCTAAAATTTATGAAGGCATTGAAGCTCACAATATTAAAGTAAATGTAAAGGATACAGTTAATAATAAAGATAACACAATAACAGTTTCATATTCTACATCATTTGATACTGTTGCTGGAAAAATAAGTTTTGATAATAAAGCTTTATTTTTAAAACAAGATAAAGGATATGGCCTCATGTGGAGTGATAATCTTATATTTCCTGACCTAGGAGAAAATGATAAGGTTAAAGTATCTAGAGATAAAGCTCAGCGCGGACAAATATTGGATAGAAATGGACAGTTACTTGCAGGAAAAGGAGCAGCTTCCTCTGTTGGTATTGTTCCTGAAAAACTTTCAGACAAGAGTGATTCACTTAACAAAATAGCTGAACTACTAGGGATAGAAAGAGAAACAATAGATAAAAAATTAAGTGCAGGATGGGTGAAAGGTAATTCCTTTGTTCCAATTAAGACTATTCCTAAAGTTAGTGAATCGAGTTTAATAAATGGAGAAACTAATGTGGAAACACAAGATGAAACAGAGGACAAACTCCTTTCTATACCAGGAGTAATGATTTCGGATGTTGATAGAAGAGAATACCCATTAAAAGAAGCTGCAGCACATCTTGTAGGATATGTTCAAAGTGTAACAGCGGAAGATCTAGAGCAGCATGAAGGGGAAGGATATAGTTCAGATAGTGTAATTGGGAAAAGTGGAATGGAAGGGCTTTATGAAAAAGATTTGAAGGGACAGGATGGAATTAAAGTAAGTATTGTAAATGAATTTGGAAATGAAAAGAAAGTATTAGCAAGCATTGCAAAAGAAGATGGAAAAGATATTAAGCTTACAATAGATTCATCTCTTCAACTTGATTTATATGAACAATTTAAAGATGATAAAAGCTCTTCAGTAGCAATGAATCCATATACAGGAGAAGTGCTCGCACTAGTTAGTACTCCATCATATGATAATAATGATTTTATTATGGGAATGTCAGAAGAGAAGTGGAATTCATTAAATGAAGATGAAAATAAACCTTTATATAATCGCTTCAGGCAAAAATGGGCTCCAGGTTCCTCTTTTAAATCAATTATTGCTGAAATTGGTCTAAGTACAGGAGCAATTAATCCTAATGAGGATTATGGAGATGAAGGACTAAGCTGGCAGAAAGATAAATCGTGGGGGAATTATTATGTGACTACTCTTCATGAATATTCTCCAGTAAACTTAGAAAATGCACTTATTTATTCAGATAATATTTATTTTGCAAAGGCAGCATTAAAAATCGGTGCAGAAGATTTAAAGAAATCTTTAGATAAGTTAGGCTTTAATGAACAATTACCATTTGAAATTACTATGGAAAAGTCACAATATTCTAATACAGATAAAATTGAAACAGAGATACAGTTGGCAGATAGTGGATATGGGCAAGGACAAGTACTCGTAAATCCATTACATCTCGCTAGTTTGTATACATCATTTAATAATGAAGGAAATGTGATAAAGCCTTATTTGCTTTATAAGCAAGATGCAAAAGCAGATATATGGATTCCAAATGCATTTTCAAGTGATGTTACAAATGAAGTTATGAAAGGTCTAAAAAAGGTAGTAAATGATCCTCATGGAACTGGATATGGAGAATATAGAGATGATATTTCGCTTTTTGGTAAGACTGGTACAGCTGAAATAAAAACATCACAAGATGATAAAAACGGTACAGAGCTCGGCTGGTTTGCAGTATCTACCTCAGACAAAAATGCACAAAAGCCAATATTAATAGTTAGCATGGTAGAGGATGTAAAAGATAGAGGCGGAAGTGCATATGTTGTAAACAAGGATAAAATTGTGCTGGACAAATATTTAAGGTGACAGATGAAGATACTATATTTTCATGAACAAACTTTTTTAGAATATATATATTTCAATAAAAATGTTAAAAATACAACAATTTGAGTTATACTATAAATGTACATAATATTAATAATTAAATGTAAGGAAGAAGGTAATAAAAATGTATAAGAAACAAATTGAAGAGTATTTTGAAAATAATAAAGATGAGATGCTTAATGATATATGTAATATAGTAAGGATAAAGAGTGACAGAGGAGAAGCAAAAGAAAATATGCCTTATGGTGAAGGCCCTGCAAAGGCACTTGAAGCAGCATTAAGGCTTGCAGAAAGTATGGGATTTAAGACTAAAAATTATGATAATTATGTAGGAACTGTTGATTTTAATGATAATGAAAAAGGTCTTGATATATTAGCTCATTTAGACGTTGTCCCAGCAGGTGATGAATGGACTGTAACTAAGCCTTATGAGCCAATAATAAAGGATGGGAAAATATATGGAAGAGGAACATCAGATGATAAAGGTCCTGCTATAGTTGCTTTATATGCATTAAAAGCAGTTAAGGATTTAAATATTCCTTTAAGTAAAAATGTAAGATTAATTTTAGGTACTGATGAAGAATGTGGAAGTTCAGACATTGAGCATTATTATAAATTAGAGAAAGAAGCTCCAATGACATTTTCACCAGATGCTGAATTTCCACTTATAAATATTGAAAAGGGACAGTTAGCTGCAGAATTTACAAGTGAATATGTTGAAGATAAAGCACTTCCAAGAATTATATCAATTAATGGAGGAGTAAAGGCTAATGTTGTTCCTGATAAAGCCACAGCTGTAGTTGAAGGATTTGATTTAGAGATTGTTAAAGAACTATGTAAAAAGGAAGAAGAAAAGACAAATGTTAAGTTTACTGTAAGTGAAGATGATTCTTTAATTACAATTAACGCTAAGGGTAAAGGAGCTCATGCTTCAACACCTGAAAATGGAGATAATGCAATAACAGCTATAATTGAATTATTATGCTCAATGCCATGTGCAAAAAGTGAAGGATTTGATAGGCTATGTAGCGTAAATAAATTATTCCCTCATAATGATTTTATTGGGAAAGGTTGTGGGATTGTTATGAGTGATGAATTAAGCGGAAGTTTAAGTATTGCATTTACTATTTTTGAATATAATTTAACAAGCTTAAAAGGAACTTTTGATTCAAGAGCACCTATTTGTGCAACTGATGAAAATTTAACTGAAGTATTAAGAAAGAACATGAAAGATTTAAACATAGCATTAGAAGATAAAAAATTAAATCCATCACATCATGTAAGCTGTGATTCTGATTTTGTGCGTACATTATTAAAATGTTATGAAGAATATAGTGGACAAAAGGGTGAATGTTTAGCCATAGGTGGAGGTACTTATGTACATCATCTTAAAAATGGTGTAGCTTTTGGATGCTCAATGCCTGGAACTGACAACAACATGCATGGAAATGATGAATTTGCTGTTATTGATGAATTGATGTTAAGTGGAAAGATATTTACACAAGCCATAATAGATTTATGCAAATAGTAGAAGTTTCTTTAGTGATTTCAATGAATTTCTTTAAACTGATGGCTATAATGGTTATAACTCCGTTATCAATGCTACAAGAATAAAAAAAGCGATTTCAGTAGGAATAGGATTATTTATTTCACTAGTAGGACTTGAAGGTGCTGGTATTATAGTTCATCCAGAAGATGGTGCAACAATACTAACTCTTGGAAATATAACGAATGGAACAGGATTACTTGCAATTATAGGGATTCTAATTACAGGTATTCTTTTAGTGAGAAAGATTAAAGGTGCATTATTTATAGGAATGATTATTACAGCTATAATAGGAATTCCTCTAGGAGTTACACCAATTCCGACTAGTATTATAAGTGCACCACCATCAATTAGCTCAATTTTATTAAAATTTCAGTGGAATAACATATTTTCTCTAGATATGGTAATAGTTTTATTTACATTATTATTTATGGATATGTTTGATACTATAGGAACTTTAGTTGGGGTAGCGACTAAGGCGAAGATGTTAGATAAAGATGGTAGAGTTCCAAATTTAAAGAAAGCTCTTTTTGCAGATGCTGTAGGAACTACATTTGGAGCATGTGTAGGTACTAGTACAGTAAGTACATTTGTTGAAAGTGCATCAGGAGTTGCAGAAGGTGGAAGAACAGGTTTAACCGCAGTATCTACTGCAGTAATGTTTGTATTATCATTATTCTTTGCACCAATATTTGCATCAATTACGCCAGCAGTTACTTGTTCTGCATTGGTATTAGTTGGATTATTTATGATTGAGCCAATAAAGGAAATAGATATTTCAGATTTTACAGAAGCTATACCAGCATTTTTAACTATAATTATGATGCCTCTATCTTATAGCATATCTGATGGTATTGTATTTGGAGTTGTTTCATATATAGTATTAAAGTTATTTACAGGAAAAGCAAAAGAAATTAGCATAACTACAGTAATAATAGGAATTATATTTATATTAAAATTCTTAATATAAATAAGAGTAAAGTTTTTTATTTT
>OCAO01000341.1_pt1 | contig 20436 bp, 31 predicted proteins | sample 1477151 | NCBI WGS metagenome assembly OCAO01 (sample SAMEA2580298, study PRJEB22360) | human gut metagenome | biome: human gut; feature: human-associated habitat; material: faeces | place: Denmark | collected 2008/2010 | reverse complement strand
TCCTATTATTATTGCTTCTTCATCCTCTGTAAAATGCATTACCAATAATTCTAACCCAGCCAATGCTTTTGTATCTTTTGAACAGTCTTTTTTAACTGTTCCTACATAATGTCCTATTTTTAATTCTTTACTCATTGCTCTACCTCACTTTTATCAAACTTAATTCTTTTGGAATCATTTAATATTTCATCTGTTAATATATCCATGCAAAGTAGCACACATTTATCACATATATCTACTCCCTTACCTGTTATCATTATTTTTACTTCTGTTTGCTCTTTTCCACAAAAATCACATTTATGCATATTTCTCCCCCCTTCTGACTACCAGCTCTGAGTTTTTGACCAATTTTTGAAATCAACACATTTTTCATAGGGCCATTTTGTTTTTTCTCTGTTAAATACTGAATAACAGAATCTAGCTCTCTTTTTTAAAGTTTGATTTTTATATAAATCTTTCTTTAAATCATCTTTTGCTATTTTACAAGCAATCTTCTGAAACTTATTCATTTCTTCATCCCTTCTTAATATTATTTCTCACTTTAACTTAATGTCTTACTTCTCCTACAGCTATTCCTAATATCTTCCCCTCTCCATTTATGAGATATGTTTTTCTTCTCCATTTTGGCTTAAATCTTTTTCTCTCATCTCCTTGAGGAACAATTTCTTTAGGATCATAATCTGTTATAACTCCAACTACTCCACTTTCATAAAGTAATACTTCACAACCTGTATTATTCTCTAATACTTTATCTATAGTTTCTTGCTGTATTTTTGTAATTTTATTTTCTTTAGTTTCATAATCAAATATAGAAATCTGACCATCTAACATTTATATTTTCCTTCCTAACTAATCTGCATTAATTAAATAATCCAAATACTCCAAAATATTTTAATAGCCAAAGTACTCCTGCAATCAATCCTAGCCAAAATATCAAGCTTGAAATTGTACTTACTAATCCAACTAAAATAAAATTTTTATTAAACATGCTTTCACCTCTATCTAAACATTTTCTAAACTAACACTTGTTAGTTTGAATATAAGCCTTTTTAAGCCTTTAAAATTTTCAAACGTATAATTATCGTCTAATGTTTTCAATCGTCTGCATAAGACTATTTGATGTACTTTCGAAAGTATTATCATTGTACTTGTGTAAATCCCATCTGCGAATTATTCTTCCGTTTGGATCTAAATTTCTTAATTCATCTGCTGTTACTCTTCTTACGTATTCCGGAATGCTACTTCCTATAGGGCATATACATCTTTTACAAGTTATTGTATAAGTATCTCTGTAAGGTATTTCAACCTGTATATAGCCTGTATTTCCACAGTATTCGCATTCTCTTTCTTTATCCTCAAAATAAGTTTTACCAGCCATAGCTCTTGATTTATACTCTAGTAATTTTGCTAATTTAAATCTTCCTTGTTCATTTTGCAAATACATATCAGCCATGCTTTTAGCAATAATTAAATTAGTATTTTCAAACGGCTTGTACCATGCGTTTATTACTTCTGTATCTTCTGGTATCTTAATTTCAAATAAGCTTTTTAAATATTCCAAATATTCTAAGAACTCACTTTTATTTATAATAATCACCTTCTTTAGAATGGATCTTCTCCATTAGCTGCTTTTCTTTTCATTTCTTCCAGTTTGGAATCACTCTGTTTCTTCTGTTCATCTCCTGATCTTCTTTTTTGCAATATTCCTCTAACATATGAATAGCTATGTTTCCCATTATCATCAGCTATATCAAGTGCTTTTTTAACTTCTTCTAAACTATAAGTGCTAATATCATCCTGAATTTGTTGTAATTGTATTGCACTAAAAATAAAGTTCCTCATTTCAGCATATTTAAAAATATTAAAATCACTATCACTACTAGTAGTAGTAATTATTTCTTTATCTATATCTTTATCTATTTCTTTTTCTTTATCTATTGCGTTACTTTGTGTTACTTCACCGTTATCAGTAACGTTACTACTAACGTTATTATCTTCAATTTTCCCAAGTAATGCCTTTTGTTTACTCCTAAACTTAGCTTGTCTTTTTCTATTTTGTTTCCTAATCTTGTCAAGTCCATCAACATTTTGGTGTTCTTCCCATCCTGTTATAAGTAATGTTTCCTCTTTAGTTTCAATCATGTTTAATTTTTCTAATGCTCCTAATGCTAAAGTAATTGTATTTAGCTCAAATCCAAATTCAGATGCTAGCATTTCCTTTGTGTAAGGAATATTTTCAGTTAGAAATATAAATCCATTTGAATTACATTTGCCAGCTTTGGCTAATAACATAACCCATATTAAGATTATGTTATTGCCTTCTGGAAGTGTTCTTAAATACTTTATCTTTGCATTATTAAACATATCAGTGCTTAATTTAATCCACTTCACTTCTGCCATATAGTCACCTACTTTATAATTCATCTATAGTTAATATCTGAGTAACTTTATTTATAGATCTGCAATAATCACATTGACCACATCCAATAGGTTTTTCTTTACCATTCTTAACATCCATTATTCTATTTAATGTAAACTCAATTTCTTCTAGCTTAGGTTTGGTATAACTTTCATCAATTTTTATAATTGCTTTTAATGGATTATCATTTTTTTCAACTGCCACAATATAAGGAATTAAATCTTTACTAAACTGTTGCTTTATTAATTCTCTATATATTGCCATCTGCTCTATATATCCATACTTTTCTGTGAAAGTTAATCCATCATATTTTTTATGAATGCCTTGTGTAGTTTTTAAGTCTGAAAAGAATCCTTTTTCTAAATTAAGAACATCAACCATCCCACGCCAATGTATTCCAAATAATTTTCCTTGAATTATTACTTCTTTTTCACCATCTAAAAACTTCATGCAATTATCATCATTTTTTAATGAATTGACCATTGTTTCAGCTACTTGAAAGCTTGATTTTAATTGTCCTTTTGTAGCTCCCCTTGATGAAAATAGACTTGGATTCTCTTCTTTAAATTCTTCTAATGTTCCCTCTGACCAACTATGAACATATTTACCTAATAAGAATGCATCATTATCGGGTTGAATATATTTACCCTCTAGCTTCGCCATAGCTTTTAATTCACATTGCTTAAATAATTTGTATTGGGAGACTGACATTGTCTCTCTGTCAGCCTCTATGCTATAATAATTACTTTTAGTTATCTCCATCTTCTTTCACTTCCTCAAAATCAGCTTCAATAGCTCCATTTTCTTCAAGTTCTTTTTCAAGTTCAGATTTTTCATTTACTATATTTTCAACATTATTATTTGTAAATTCCATGTCTGAACCATCTTCCCATGCTTTTTGCTGTTCTATAGAATCAAAATCTAATTGAATATGCTTACATAATCTTCTTAATACTGTCTTTTTAGCCATTTCCCCAAAACTATTTTTCCATGCTTTTCCGTTTGCTTGTTTAGAAAATGTATCTCTAACAACTTCTATATCTTCCTTACTCATGGTTTCATACATCATAGAACCATCTTTGTAATATACAACTGCAAATGCTCCTATTATTTCATTAGAACTAAAAGGCTTAGCTTTAAAGTTAATATATTGTTGTCCATGATCTACACCTTCCTCAAAATCATCACCTTCACGGACTAATTTGGCGTATATATCTTTAATAGGATTTATAGAATATTTCTTGCATAGCTTTTCTTCGCCTTTATAATCTGTCATAAACTGTGGAGTACCACTAAATGTAATGATATAACATTCTCTATTAAAGAAATCTAATCCCAAATATGCACCTTTCATTATGCACTTGGCAAGAAAGAACTCCTTACCCTTCATTTTAATTAATTCTTTATCATCCATATCATTTAAAACTGTTAATACATTTTGCTTGAATCTAAGTGTATTGAATCCTGGTGGTAAAGCTCCTTTTTCCTTATCTAACAGTGTTATTAAATTTGCATTAGTTTGTTTTACTACAGCTAAACTTGTTTCATTTGCCATTTGTTATCACTCCTATTCTTTTATTGAATACTTAAAGTTTTTCGATAAATCTAACAATCTTTCTAAGTCATCTATAACTCTTTCTGCTGCGTCTTTAGCTTCATCATTCATAGTTATCATTTGCCCTCTTAAGTCATTCATGTTTTGCTCTGCTTGCCATATTGATAATGAAATCATTGACACACCTCCAAACTGTGATATAATGAAGTTGAATTTTTACAAATGTTATTATTTGTACTACTAAGAATATTTTGGCGAGTGTTCTTAGTAGTTTCTTTTAATTTATTACGTATTTCTATTACTTTGTTCCTTACAGTAGTTTGCTTAATTTTTATCTTTTCAGCAATTTCCCTTTGGGACTTTCTTTCTAAAAAATACATATAAGCAATTTTGCGTTCATCTGTATCCAATATACTTAATAATTCTTCTGCTCCAATCTTGCCTATAATACTGTCTTCAAACAAATTATTATATCCATCAACATTTAAAATTTCTTCAAATGGTATACTTTTACCGTCATTATCAAACACTTCATAATCAAGAGAATAAATTAAATAATTATGTGGCTGATTTTGTTTTATGTTATATTTTTTATCCCTTTTCGCATAATTAAGTAATGTATATCTAATAGCATTACCTGCATAACTTGTAAATTTAGCAGTACCTTTTTTATTTCTATCAAACGTTTTAGACGCTTCAAGTAAAGCCACACATCCAATCTGAAACAAATCTTCTTTTTCATATCTCTTATTTAAAAAATCATACTTTTTGTAAAGATTATTTATTATATAATTTACAAACCCCATGTATTCTGTAACATCAATCTGATTTTGTTTCTTGACTTTTTTTAACGCTTCCTCTATGCTATAGTCTTCATCCATTACCAGTCTTACAACTTCTTTAGCTTGTTCAAGTTTTGTATTTTGTTTGCTTTCCATTTCTCTTCCTCCTTCTCTTGCTACATTCTAGGCAAATATAATTAGAATTTGCATATGGAGCTGTTCTGCTTACATTCCATACCTCTTTACACTTTCTACAAGTTAAATATCTTTTTAAAAAACTTGACATAAGACTTTCGCAATTCCTATTCCAAACATAAAGCATAGAAAACTTACAATAATATTTGCTATAATATCTTTCCTATAAACCTTTTTAGAATACTTTTTAAGCTCAATATAATGTGCTGTCTCAAGTTTCTTTTGCTTCATTTTATTTGGAAATAACATTAAATCATCTAAATTTTCCATATCTAAAACCTCCTTAATGATTTTCACCACATACAAATAACTTAGATTTATCAATATCAGTACTTAAATATTTCATTTCATCTTCTTTCAAAGTAGAAATATCAAAGCCTAACCCCTCTAAATATTCAGCTATTTTCTTGGCACTACTCATATCTTTAGAAACCATATAAACCTTTTTATAATTAAATCTAACTTCTTCTATTTCCTTATTTCTTGCCTGTTTTAGTTTCATTACTTGACCATTAAATGAACTGTTTTCTCGAACTATTTCTTCTATTCTAGCCAAACGCATTAAACTATCATTGATGTAATAATGTCCACTATATGCAACCTCTTGATCTTCCTTCATATCAGTTAATAAATTAGTTAAATTTGTAGAAAAGTTATTAAATGTGCTTTGATACATATCAAGCTTTTCCTTATACTTTGAAAAAACTTCATCTTTCTTTGCTTTAATCTGTTTATTCCATTTTTCCTCAACGCTCTTGATTGCTTTACTTTCTACTCTCTCAATAAAATTTAATAAATCTTTCTTATTCATTTCTGATACCTCCTAACAATAAATAAATACAATATTGTTTAATGCTTCTTTTATTAACTTTTGTAAAACTTCCATATTAAAAAATTTGATTTTATACTCACTCTCTAATATGTAAATTATCTTAGATACATCTACGTCCTTAGTTTCTTCTAATACAACCTCTGTTGACTTCTGTACTGCTTCTCTTACGTTTGGTGTTATTGGTTTTAACATTGTTATCTCTCCTTATTTTTTTAATTCTTCCAACATGATAAAATATTGTTGGAAGGGGGTGTTTTTTATGTCTAAAACTAATAAAGAATTGGCTATTGATGTCGCTATAGCTGCTATTAATGCAAATCCAAAAACTGTTGCAAGCAATAATTCAGTATCTTGGGGATTAACAGCTCAAAACATTTGTAGTCTTATTAAATCTGTACATACTACTCTTGAAAAAATTGATTCGGAAACAAAGTAGTATAAATATTTATCATTGAATCTGTAGTTTTATCTAAAAATTCAGGTTCACATTCTTCAGCAAGAACTTTAAATCTATTTTCTAGTATTTGTCTTGCTTCAAGATTACTTAACTGCTCTTGAACTGGTACTTCAAGGGCAGTTCCTTCTAATGCTTTTATTGCTATGTCTAAAGCTTCAACATCTTGTTTGTAAATTGAATCTACTATATCATCTGCATCTTCAACATATTGTCTTTGAAAATCTCTTAATGATTTTAATTGCTCTATAACTTGTATTCTATTCATGGGTGTTCCTCCTTACTTTTAGTTATTAGGCTAATGCTAGTTGCACTTTGTTTAATTTAGCTTCTAGTAATTCAATTTTCCTTTCAAGCTTTTCTATATATTTATCCTTCTTTATTCTCTCTATTGGAGATAAAGGATTTATGTCTAGTCCAATATGCTCTATTTGCAAAATTTCTTCAATTGAATATCTTGGTGTTGGAAGTTTGGGAACTCTTGTTATTATTCCAGCCTTTTCATAATTTTCAATTACTTTTGTCGATTCAAAGTCCCACCTTGTAGCAAGACTTTGACGGCTTAACAATATTTTCTCCATATATTAGTCCCCCATTAATTAAAAATCAAAATACTCTTTGCCTGTAATATTAATAGGCTTCAAAATATCGCTTAATTGAGTCATTGTCATGCTGATGTAGTCCCTATTTCTTTTTATCCAATCATCTTCACTTTCTTCCTCTTCTGGAATATATAAATGTATAAATAATGGAATTACATTTCCATCAAAGGTATGGATTCTAGCAAAATCAAAAGGAATAAAGTCACATATATATTCTCCATGTTGTCCCTTTGGAAATAATCCTAAATAAATATCATCACCTAAAAATTCAACTTTTCTAATATCATCTACATTGATGATAGTCTCATGTACTTCTATAAATTTACTCATATTACATTGCCTCCTCAAAAGATACTTGATTATTAACTCTTGTAATTTCATCTATAAGAACTGTTGGCGCTACGTAATTATTAACTATTTCAAAAGCTTTAGATAATTGACATCTTTTTATAGCCTTATATTTTTTAACTCCAAACTCTCGTCTTAATTGATGTTGCATATCTGAATAAACTCTACCTCTCAATGATTTATCATTATATGCAGGTGGTTTATATCCTAAAATCTTAGTTGCTACGCTTTTAACTCTATCCATCAATTCATCACATTCTGAATTAAATAATGGTGCATTGTCTTTAAAATCTTCCAAATCTTTTTTAACTCCATTAATTTCATTTTTTAGTTCCTCTGTCTTTCCATCAATCATAAATATTGCTTGAAGTTCTTTTGACATTTTGGGAATTTGATAAGAACCTGTTTTTCTTATCTGTGGTAATACTTCTGATGTAACCCATCTTTTAAACTTCTTAGCATTTGGAAGTTTTGAAGAAAGTATTAAGCTGTAAAGTCCACTTTCATTTATAATTGTTAATCCTCTGTTTGGAATTTCTAAGGTAGCAAATTGCGACCTTTGGATTATTTGCTTGTCCTCCTCATCTACATGTTTTTGAATTGCATCTTTACTATTTGCATATCCTAGAACTTCTGCAACTTCTTTCCCAATAAAATAAGGTTCATCATTAATTAAAATTCCTCTTACTTGTCCAAATTCATCATTTTTAAAAATTTGTATTTCTTTACTCATTGTCTTGTACCTTCCTTTCTAACTAACTTGTTTTATTGCGTTTCGTAACATTTGAGGAAAAAAATATTTAATTATTTCATCAGGTTCAATATTCAACTTTTCGACTATGATAGAAATTTCTCTCATATCGAATACTGAATACCCATTAAGCTTATTATTTAATGAATTAACACTTATTCCAGTTTCTTTACTTAAGCTTCTATAATTTTTATTTTCTTCTCTAATCTTACCTTTTAATGCATTTAATATCTCATAATTTCGCTTTTTCATAGTTCTTTCTCCTTTCTTCGATTTTTATATTACGTTTCGTAACAATCACATGATAACATTGTCGATTAACATTGTCAATACGTTTCGTAACAAAAATATAAAAAAATGTGTTTTGTTATTGCTTTTAGTAACAAAACGCTATATACTTATATATTGAAAGGAAGGGAATTTAAATGTCTACAAAATATAATGTAACAAAAGAAATATTTTCAAAACGGCTCAAAAAATTAATGAGTGATAATAACGAAACAACATACAGTCTAGGAGAAATTTTGAATTTATCTGCCGCTACAATTTCAAGATATACTGATGGGAAAATGGCCCCTAAAATAACTACTATATATTCCATGGCTACTCATTTTAATGTGAATCCTGTGTGGCTAATGGGGTATGATGTAAAAAAAATATTAGAAACTCAAAATAATAAAATTGAATTATCTAAAGAAGAAACAACATTATTAGAAAACTATAATAAATTAGATAATGAAGATAAAAATAAAGTAGTTGATTATACTAAACTTTTATCAAATCAAGATAAATATAAGGATTTAGATAATGCTACAAATGAAATATCTGCTACTAAAGAAGATGATGAGTTTGCTAAAGTTCTTGAAGCTAGAAAAAAATTAGAGCAATACTATAAAGAAAAGCCACATCTAATGCCAATAGCTTCGCATGATAAAGAAGGTAACTTTACCGAGGAAGATTATAAACATGACATGGATATTATGATGAATGATGATTTATGGAAATAAGCACACAAGGGTGAACAACATTGACGTATAACGAATTATTAATAGAAGCTGATAAGCTTGGAGTAATTGTTAAAGAATTTAATTTAAAAACAGTAGATGGTAAATGTTACGGTAACAGAATCGCAATAGATTCTTCACTATCTGAGGGTGAAAAAGTATGCGTTTTATCTGAAGAATTATCTCACTATCGTCTTACTGTAGGTAATATATCTGACCAACATAATCTAAATAACAGAAAACAAGAATTAATTGCTCGTAAAGCTGTCTATGAAAAACTTATACATCCAGAAGCAATAATTGATGCTATTTTAGAAGGAGCATATAATACGGATGATTTAAGCGAAAGGCTATGTGTTCCTCATCATTTTCTAATTGAATCTGTCGAGCACTATAAAAGAAAATATGGTATTTATTATGTAGGTAAAACACATTTATTAATATTTGATACATTAAATGTTATAAGTTTTTAAATAATAAAAATAATAAAGGAGATGTTTTTAATGGAAAAGAACAATAATGATTTATTTGAATTAATGACTAAAATGTATGGAGAAATTCAAGAAATGAAAGGAGAATTTAATAACAGATTTGATAAAGTTGAAAAAGAAGTAACCAAAACTAATGTAACTATTGAAAATGATATTAAACCTAGAATAGAAGCTTTATTTGATGGGTATAAACAAAATACTGAATCTATAAATCAAGTGTCAGATAAAGTTGATGAGCTTCAATCTGATTTAAATAGATTGACAATAAAAACGCTAAGAACTGAAACTAATATCATAGACATAAATAAGATATTAAGGAATCAATAGGAGTGATTGTATGGATTTAGAATACAATATAATTCTTAGAGAAAAGGATGGAGGGCTTCAAACTATTGTATCTTATAAAGATAATTCTGGAAAATGGAAACAAAAGAGTAAGCAAGGATTTCCTAATACTAGAGATGGAAAACGAGATGCTAAATTACAAGCAGATAAAATAGTACAGGAATTAAAGCAAAAATTAGATAACAATCTAAATGCAGATTTAGAACATATTACATTAGGTCAATTTATAGATATGTATTTGGAGCATAAAGCCCTCTATAGCACTCTAAAAACTATAGAGATATATAAAGTTTCGCTTAAAGCATTTGAAACGCTATACGAGCTTGAAATCAGCAAAATAAAGACACTACACATTCAGAGATGTATAGATAACTTAACCAAAAGAGGTTTAAAGGAAATTTCTATAAAAAATTATTTAGCAAAACTATCAACTGTTTTCAATAGCGCAGTTAATGATTATAACATAATATCAAAATCACCCATAAATAAAATTATTATAAAAAAAGATAAAGAAAGAAATGAGAAAAAAGCATTAACTGACGTCGAATTTGATAACCTTGTGAAAGCTTTTGAAAATTCAATATATAATAATTATGTTCCTGTAATACTACTTGCTGGTACTTGTGGTTTAAGAATAGGTGAAATCTGTGGTTTAACTTGGAATGATATTGATTTTAAAAATAAAACTTTATCTGTAAATAAACAATGGAAAGTAATAAACAGAGAACCTCGTACTGAATTTGGTTTTGGGGAATTGAAAAGTACAAATTCTAATAGAGTTGTTCCTATTCCTACTAAAACATTACAAGTATTAAAAGATTTAAAAAAGAATGCCCCTATAAACTTTCAAAATCGTATTATAAGTAATAGGAGCACAGATGGCATTGACTGCTTTTTGAATAAAAAATTTAAAGATCTAGGCTTTGATATAACAATTCATGAATTACGTCATACCTATGCTACTAAATTAATAAGTAATGGAGTAGATTTTAAGACAGCTGCTAAGCTTTTGGGACATACTATTGAACAAACAATGAAAACCTACTCTCATGTTAATGATGATATGTTAAAAAAAGCAACTGAAACTATCTATAAAATTTTTTAACCATATTTTTTGACGTTTGTGTGACGAATTATATTTAAAAGCCTATTTTTAAGCTATTTAGTGCATAAATTTATTTATATCATCCATATCCATATTGGGCTGGAGGGATATATTTATACCATCTGCTATTATTTTAGAAAGAGAATCTATCACTAAATCTATATCTTTAGGCGTAACAAACATATCTCCAAGTGATTTAGAATATAATACTTCTTTTATTAATGATTGTTTCTCATTTCTATCTAAATTTTTTAGCATATTATAGAACTCGCTACCAGACTGAGTAGAGTTTATCAATGAATCTAATACTAGATCAATTGTATCATTTGCAATTGTAACAGCATCTACCACAGTTGGAACTCCTATAGCTATAACCTTAACGCCTAAGTTTTCTTCATTTATCTGTTTTCTATTATTTCCAACACCAGCTCCTGGTGATATTCCTGTATCACCAATTTGTATTGTTCTATTAACTCTTTCAACTCTTCTTGCTGCTAATGCATCAATACATATTACAAGCCCTGGCTTAGTTTTTTCTACAAGCCCTTTAATTATTTCAACAGTTTCTATTCCAGTTATCCCAAGTACTCCTGGGGCTATTGAAGATACTGGTCTTACACTGTCATCCATAACTTCTGGCATTACTGATTTTAAGTGACGTGTTACCATAATTTTTTCTGCTACTTTTGGTCCTAACGCATCAGGTGTTACATGCCAGTTTCCAAGACCTATAACTAAAGCATTTTTTGTATAGTCTATATCCACCAATCTCGATAATGATTTTCCAACGACTTGTGCTACTTTATCCATAGTTTCTCCGTCATAAGCTGTGAAATCTGGTATATCAATTGTAATATAACTTCCTACAGGTTTTCCTATTTTTTGAGCTCCTTCTTCATTTTTTACTTTTACTGTTGTTATATTTACTTCATCCTGCTTTTCATTTATTACTTCTATTCCTTCAATTTCATTATTATTATTTTTTTGCTTATATATTTCTCTAGCCTCTAAAGCTAAATCTGTTCTTACATTTATCATAACATCACCTCACAAATATAATCATTCTATTTTTCCTCTCTCTTTTAAATTTAATACTTGAATTACATAACTTTCGGTGCTATAATAAAGTTTGTTGAATATGAACTCGTACGCAGATTTCCCCAAAAACTGCAGAGACCCTATAAAAATTTAAGGGGGTGAATGAAGAATGGCAAATATTAAATCAGCAAAAAAGAGAATTAAAGTTATCGAAACTAAGACTTTAAACAACAGAATGATTAAATCAGCTTTAAAAACTACTATAAAGAAGTTTGAAGCTGCAGTTGAAGCTAAAAACGTTGAAGACGCAAAAGCTTTATTTACATCTGTTACTAAGTCATTAGATATGGCTGCTTCTAAAGGAGTAATCCATAAGAATATGGCTGCTAGAAAGAAATCAAGATTAGCTGCAACATTAAATGCAATGGCATAATCTATAACCCACCTTTAATGGTGGGTATTTTTCTGTTCAAAAGCAAAGTTAAAGGAATTGGATAAACCGATTCCTTTATCTATTTAGGCACTGTTAAAGTATTTATTAATAAAAATTCCATTTCCATATCTTTATCAAAACCTGTAGATTTTAAATTTTTTTCTGTTCTAACACAAAGTTTAATTAACTCCATCAACTGTTTTTCAGAAAAACTTTTACTTTGAATTATTAGTTTTTCACATACGAATTGAGGAATTCTGAATTTCGAAACAAAATCATCAACTTTTTTTCCACTTATAAGCCCAATCTTAATTTCATATAAACGATAAAAATGTCTTTCTATAGCCGTAATCATTAACATATGCTGATCAGATTTATATAAAATATCTTTCATTATGTCTATTGCTCTATCTATCTTCCTTTGCGCTATAAGTTCAACCAAGTCAAATACATCATCTTCATTACTATTTGTAATTAGCAAATCAATATCATTTTTCTTTATCTCACGTCCATCTGTATATGATATTAATTTATCCACTTCTCTTTTTATTATATCAAAGTTATTTTGAACTTTCTCACAAAAATAACTTAATTCTGTCCTTCCTATTCCTTTATCTCTTTCTTTAAAAACTTCATTAACTTTTTTTATGTACCTGTCTCTCTTTAACTTATCACAAAAAACTACTGATAAATTTTTACCTAATTGAGTTAACTTTTTATTTTTATTAGGCTTATCTCTTTTATCTTTAAATAAATAGTACATTATTAAAATTGTATAGGGTGGCAAATCTTCTATATATTTTTTTATTTCATTATATATTTTTGTTCCTGATGAATCACTTTTTTCTTGAAGAAAATTAGCTCTATAAATGATAACCACTTTTTTCTCACTCATAAACGGCATAGTCTCACATGCATTAAATATGTCATCAAACGTTGTATTCATTCCATCTATTTTTATCAAATTTAATTCTTCTAATTCTTTTTCAACTGTTTTTTTTACAACAAGATTTACTCCATCTTTAATTAACTCTTCATCTAATCCACAAAATACATATCCATTTTTTATATTGCCTTTCTCAATTTCTTGCTCATAAAATTCATAATTAATCACTTTATTTCCTCTCATTCTATCTTCACAGTTTATATATCATTAATAAGTGTATAATCTTTTAAAATATCCTATATATCTGATCCTGAAAGATTATAATTTTTTTCACCTTACCGTCTTTAAAATTTATTATATCACAATCTTCAGACTCATATTTATTCATGGTCATTTTTAAAAAATATTTTTCATCATTAACATATAAAATATAATTTTGACCTTTAGATTTAATATTGCATATGTCTTCTATATATATTTCATCTACATCTCTATATAAATGTGTTGCATGTGATATCTTTGAAAGTCTTTTAATATCTATTGGATTTTTATTGGTGATTAATATATTCCTCCCCATATGACTAAACACTATTGCCCCTTCTCTATAATACTCTATATATGGCAATGGACTATAAATCTGTATTATTATAATTATCATAGATATAACTGGTAGATATATGAATTTCTTATATCCCTTTCGATAAAAATAAAAGCAAAATAGTAAAATACAATAAAAAAACGCTACATAATCATTACTGTAAAACATAGGTAGGGTAATATTCTCAAATATATTCACCATGTAATCAAAAATATTCACTAGTTTCAGCATTAAATAACAAATAAAATCAAATACTGGTACGCATGAATATGTTAATATCAAAAGATTTCCAAGTATTACAATAGCATTGACAAATGGTAATAAAAATATATTTCCTATTATAAAGTTTAGAGAAAAATCATTAAATATAACCATTAAATAGGGTGTAGTTAAAATTTGTGCACTTAACGTTATACTCACTGTCTCTCTCAAATTTTTCTGAAGTTTATATAGTAAATTATTCAGCTTTTTATTATATAATATTATCCCTATAGTTGCCAAGAATGATAACTGGAATGATATTTCAAAAGCAGAATATGGAGATAGCATTAAGATTATAATCCCCGACAAGCTTATAGATGATAATGAATTATTATTTCTTTGAAAAATATCTGCTCCTTCTACAGCTGCCAGCATTATGAATGCCCTTATACAAGAATACTCACTACCTGTTAAAATTACATATAAAATAGTTCCTAAAAGCCCCAACTTATTTCCTGTTACTTTTTTAATAAATGCATAAACTATTGCTACATGTAATCCAGACACACTAATACTATGTATTATTCCAAAGTTTTTCATATCATTTTCATCTTCTTCATCCAAATATTCTTTATATCCAAAAGAGATAGATGATATTAATGCTGATTTTCTTTGTCCTAGATTCTCTTTCAATAATTCATAAACATTGTATTTCATTTTATATATGTTTGTAATCCAATCATCTTCTATTGGAATACACTTTTCTACTAAAACTTCTCCTACAATTCCTTTTGACTTATCTGTATTGCTTTGAGCTTTACCTTGAATATAATACCTTTTTGAAACCTCTAAATCACTATCTTTTAAATCATCTAATATTATTTTTTTTCCATTACAAGTTGAAACAATATCATAAGAAGTCATTTGCTTTATTCTAACAATTCCATTAAATTTCTCATCAATACTATAATATGAAACATTAATTAGAATTCCTATAATAAAAATGATCAACATTAGAGAAGAAAAATTAATTCCGCAGTTGTAAATTAATATAATAAAAAAGGAGGTTACAACAAAAATTGTAAGCCCCCTATAGTCACCATTAAGTCCATAGCATATACAACTCATTAATAAGCTGATAAAAATATATACTATTGGATTTCCTATATCTTTTACTTTTTTCAGAGTCATTAGCTCACCCATATTCTTATATTTCTCATATTTATGAGTTTTGCCACTTTTCTGATAAAATTTCATATGTAAGCAAAATAACTATTGAAATTATAATTTCAATTATTATTATATCTCTTATGATAATACCATTAATAAATGTTATTAAAAATGCAGAAATAAATATTATAAATAATGTAACTATTCCAAGTGTCAATTCATTTGATATTTTCCTTATTGAGACTTTGTTGTTTAATAGTGTAAATATTAAAGCATCTGTTCCTAGAAATATCAAAGGAATTATTTGTCCTTCTGAAGGTTCAACTTTATAAATAGAAATTAATGTTATTATACTTACTACAATTGACCTTATTATCATACCAATTATTGATACTTCTTTTCCTGATCTCAATACTGTAATAATTGATAATGGAATCATTACTATAGCATTTACTATTAACATTATCCAAAAATTCATTATACCTATTTGTCCCAAAATTAAACATCCAGATAAAATTATTAATTCTGATAATACTGTCATAAAAAACAATTTTAAAGCTCTTTGAATGTTTGTTTTTATTTCTTTAGAGTATTTTCTTATATTAAATAAACCTTCTAAATAGTTATCTTTAATATAAACATCAGATATCTTTTTAACCATCTCAGTTGCTTCACCTTTACTAATTCCAACATTAGCCAAGTTTAAGACAGGTATATCATTTAAGTTTTCTCCAACTGTCGCAACCTTATATCCATCTTTAACAAATAGTGCAACAATTTTTGCTTTTATTTCTGGAGTAACTCTACAGAATACTCTAACTCTCCCAACAAGCTCTTTAAACTCATCTTGATTTAACGAGTCTAATTCTATGCCTGCTACTACTTGATTTTTATTTCTTATAATCTCACATTTTAAGCAATTGGTAATTGCACTTAATTTACTTTCCTCAGTAAATAATATTGGAACAATACCTCTATCTTTTATATTCCTAATGTCATTTTTTATATTATGTATTAATGGATTTTCTAATCCTGCAATACCTACAAAAACCATATTGCTTTCAATATTTTCTGATTTAGAAGGCTGATAATTAAAATTTCTATAAGCAAATCCTTGAGTTATTAAACCTTCTGTAGAAAAACTCATATCTATAAGTTTTATTCTATTTCTTATTTCATCTGTAAGCTCTCTTTCAATACCTTCCAGCATAATATGTGTGCATTTATCTAACACAATATCTAAATTTCCTCGCGTGTTAGCCCTATATCTTCCTTTGACATTTGTAACTACAGTAAAAAGCTTTTTATCAGGATCCATTGGTATCTCAAATAATTTAGTATTATTAATATCAACAGCTGATTTAAATACTTTCTTTCTAGCTGCATATCCTAAAAATGCAACCTCTGCTAAATCTCCTGTGCCAGTACCTTCAGCTACATTATAACTTGAATTATTACAAATCAAAGAAATTTCAAGCAATCTATCAGAAGTTATTTCTTTTTTATATGTATCATCTTTACCTATTATACTTTCATTTACATATATTCTATCAACGACCATCTCTTCTTTACTTATTGCACCTATTTTATCTAAGAATAATATGTCTATATCATTCACTAGATTAAAAACAGAAAAATTAATAATCTCAATATCATCTTTTGCATATTGGTTTATTATTAAATTATATGATAATATAGCAACTACAGATAATGGCATGCAACCTATTGCAAATAATGCTTTTGTAAAAAATGTTTTATCTACATCTTGTCCAGATATTATAAAAAACATTCCTACTGAAATTATTATAATAAAGAATATCAATAAATATTTTTCTACGATATTAGTAGTCATCTTTTTAAAACTATGCTTTCTTGTATTAGCTGATTTAAACATAGCTAATAGTTTTCCTATTTGAGTTGAATTTCCAACTTCAATAACAACACCTATTCCACTTCCATCACATACTGTTGAACCTTTGAACAACAAGTTTTTCATATCTGAAATAGATAAGTTACCACTTAATATTTTATTTTCAAATTTTTCTTTTAATAAATCTTCTCCAGTAATAGTCTTTTCATTAACCCTTAAATGATCAGATTTTATTATTCTTATATCTGCTGGTATTAAAGAATTCCTAGAAAATCGAACAATATCTCCAACTACAAGTTCTTCACTTTTTATTATCTTTTCCATTCCATCTCTTATAACCACAGTCTCAGTTGAATTCAACCTTTGTAAATTTGATACTTCCTTATCTCTTTGAAGAAAATATAACGTATTTATACCCATATCACTTATTAGTATTCCTATGATTATAAGACCTGGTATATATTTTTGAAAAACAAATAATAAAATTGCAATTATTATCTTTATAATAGTATATTTTTCTTTTAAAGAATTTAATATGTATTTATATATTTTTGTTTTATCTGGTAAATCAATTTTATTTGATCCTTTTCTTCTCCTTATTATTTCACAGTCCTTTTCACTTAACCCCATCTCAATATCACTATTTAAAAGCTGAACAATCTGCATCCAAGAACTGTTGCAATATCTTTCCAAAATAACCCCACCATCCTAAATTAATATTTATTATTAAATTAAATCACTATAATTATTTCGATAAAAAAATTTTAATATTAACATACTTCTTTAATATAATTTTTGTATTTTATTACAAAACTAATTTATATTATAAAGCTTTACTATAAAAAAGGCAAAACACTCTTTTTAATTATAGTTTAACTAATAATATTGGATTTTTCTATCACTTTTTAGTTTTTGGATTAAATATAAGAGAAGCTAAATATCCAAAGAATATAGATGCAGTAATTCCTGCTGCACCACCTTTAATTCCACCAGTAAATGCTCCCCAAAAACCAATTTCTTTTACTTCTTTTATAGCTGCTTTAGCAAGAGCATTTCCAAAACTCGGAAGTGGTATTGTAGCTCCTGCACCGCCAATTTCTATTAATTTATCATACCATCCAAATGCACCACAAATAGCTCCTATTGTTACAAATGCTACTAATATTCTTCCTGGAGTTAATTTTGTAGTGTCAATTAATATTTGACCTATTACACAAATAATTCCCCCAACAACAAATGCACTTATATATTCCATTGTTATCTTCCTTTCAATCAATTCATTTCAATAGCAACAGCATGCGCTATTCCTGGTATAGTTTCACCCTGAAGTGATGATGTAGTACTCATTAAAGCTCCTGTTGAAACTAATAAAACTCTTTTTATTTCTTTTTTCATCAGTTTCTTATATAAATATCCTGTAAATACAACTGCCGAGCATCCACATCCGCTTCCACCAGAATCAGTATTTTGCTTTTCATTATCAAAAATCATTTCTCCACAATCTATATGCACACCTCTTATATTATATCCAAGCTCCTCTATTAATTTATCGGCTAATTCTTTTCCTACAACACCTAAATCACCAGTTGCAATAAAATCATAATCACTAGGCTTTCTTCCTGTATCCTTAAAGTGCTTTGCTATAGTGTCTGCTGCTGCTGGTGCCATAGCTGCTCCCATATTATTAGGATTTTTTTGTTCAAAATCTTTTACTTTTCCAGTAGTTACATATGTTATTTGTGGATAATCCCCTTCGTGTCCTAATACTAATGCTCCTGATCCTGTAACTGTCCATTGAGCTGTCTTAGGTCTTTGTGAACCATACTCTAAAGGAAATCTAAACTGTCTTTCAGCCGAACTAAAATGTGATGATGTTGCTGCAACAACATATTTTGCAAAACCTCCATCCATTATAAGTGATGCTAAACTTAACGATTCTGACATCGTCGAACAAGCTCCATACAATCCAAAGAATGGAATACTAAATTCCCTTGCTGCAAAACTTGATGATATGATTTGATTTAATAAATCCCCAGAAAACAAATAATTTATATCTTTCTCTTTAAGATGAGCTTTATTTATAGCTTCAGAAATAGCTGTAAACATCATTTGACTTTCTGCCTTTTCAAAACTATCTTCTCCATAAGTATCATCACTTAAAACTTGATCAAAATATCCACTTAGAGGTCCTTCTCCTTCTTTAGGTCCAACAATTGAATGTGTTGCTATTATTTTAGGTGGATTCTCTAATTTTACAGTCTGCTCTCCTAATCTTTTATTTATTGTCATTTTTCACACTCCCTTATACAATTCAAAGTTCACAATTCACAATTTTTATATAGCTAACAGTTGACAAGTGACAATTAATTTAGAAGTCTAAAAAAGATTTCTTTATTTTAATATTGCATATGGTGCTGTCGCATAAAATAATTTGCGTATGCTCCTTTTTGTGGATGCTACAAATTAAAATTTATATTTTAAACGTGAAGATATAAAATGGTGAATATCTCAAAGTTATAAATTTTACATTCTACAAACTTCATCAAAACATAAAATTTAGAAAGCTTAAATCTTTTTTTCTTAACTATAATCTATTCATTCATACTCTTTCTCTCTTAAATCAAAATTTGTAAGCGCGACAGTCACAAGCAGCTTTTAATAATGTATAAACATTATTTTTCTATTTAAATTATGAATTGTGCATTTTGAACTGTGCATTGTCTTAAAATAATCTAATAACATAATATATTATTCCTATTATTACAGATGTACCTATTCCATATACTAATACAGGTCCTGCAATAGTAAACATCTTTGCTGCTACTCCAAAAATATATCCTTCTTTTTTAAATTCTATTGCCGGTGCAACTACTGCATTAGAAAACCCTGTAATTGGAACTACAGTACCAGCACCACCAAAACTAGCTATTTTACCATATATACCAGTTCCTGTTAATACTGCACCTATAAATACCATTATTATAGGAACTATATTCATTACTTGTTCTTTTGGATAACCAAAACTTTCAATTATATTCATAATTAATTGTCCAATATCACATATAATTCCACCAACCAAAAAGGCTTTTAAGCAATTCTTGAATATTTCTGATTTAGGAGTTGCTTCTTTAGCCATCTGCTTATATTTATTTTTTATTTGTTCTTCTCTTCTTTTACTATTGCTGCTCATTTTTCACACTCCTTTTTCTTATATGATTATTATTCACATTTTTTTTAAAATTAATTATGTTATATTATTCCACAACATAAATCAGGGATGTAGAAAGTTTAGAGTGAGATAACCGAAATAAAACTCATAGTATCTATATTATTTCTGTTATAAATGAATATATTTTT